>Ga0256405_10002656_pt1 | contig 39845 bp, 31 predicted proteins | sample RumenRJG_02DNA_FD_189096 | JGI IMG/M metagenome (GOLD analysis project Ga0256405, IMG submission 189096) | Bovine rumen microbial communities from Lethbridge, Alberta, Canada - RJG_02 | ecosystem: Host-associated > Mammals > Digestive system > Stomach > Rumen | place: Canada: Alberta... | reverse complement strand
TGGGCCAAAACCGTGGAATCACAGGTATTTCGGCGGTTGATCCAACCGCTTGAGTTGTCAAAAGACTCATTCCGGTGAAAACTATAGGCTTTTATATAGTCTCACTGGTTGGGAAAGTTATAATTAATTGTATATGCGTTGTTCAAAAGCCAAGCTCTCGTATTATTCTCATGGCTTTTTCTTTTTCCCTCCTTGGTGTCTCTTGTGTTTTTTTTATAAAGCCGTTTAAAAAAACCAGTTTTTCTTTCCATAAGAAAAACAATCGAAATTCTCTACCAGAACTAATTGACAATCTATATTCATAAAATTTCATATTATGCTCGATAATACTGTCCCAAAAACGCGTCTTTTTTCCAGAGCTTATATCTCTAATTAAGTCATTAATATGCACCGTAATGGCACTTAAATCTTGTGTTTCTAAAGATAGTAATGCTTCTTCTGCATAGCATCGTCCATTTATAATTGCCAACTCAACCTTTTTTGAAAATGGATACTTTTCCAATACATAACGAATCTCAGCCGGCTCATGAAACAACATATTTCTCAGTATATCTTCTTTATCAAGGATATTGGACAATACCAAATCTGTTTCGTTTCTTTTACAAGGTATTTGTTTAGCACAAAAATCTTGATGTTGAAATGATAAAATCGGACATTTTCTCTCAATTGCTTCAGTAAAACAGTTTGGAATATCTGTAGAAAAAGGGCATTTATACACTGTTCCATCATCTGTTATAACTTCATCATCTAGAAATGGAGCAGCTAATAGTTTCCGAAGATAAATCTTCATTTGCGTTAGCACAGTTTGATTAGCTCTTTGGAATACTATGCTTAATGGTTTCCCTTCAATTAAAGGCTTGTAAATGACTGATTCTAATTTGTGTAAGGTCATACTCCTTTCTACAATAATTGCAAGTACATGTTGAAGTGTGTTTTTATAATAATCCTCAAAGCTTTCAAATGTATCAAACTGATTATCGATAGAGTAATCGTTTAAAACCATTTGCATAATCAAATCCCCAGCATTCTGTTTAAGTCAGCATCAAATTGATCAAACAGATTTTCTTTTTGATTAACTATGTTTCCCCAACTATCAACCTGTACCTTTGTGAATGAACTAGTGTTGTCTTTGTCTAAACTGGCAAATTGAATATTTATTATTTCGCTGTTCATAGACTTAGTAGCTATTCCAACTCTAAAGCCATTAAAAATATGATCACTATGGGATTCAATAAACAGTTGCCTATTAACAGTTGACACAAAATATAAAAACTCACAAATACGAGATTGGGCTCGGGGATGTAAATGTATTTCAGGGTTTTCTATAATAGTTATTCCATCTTCCGGCATCGACAAACAAGTTATCAAAATGCTTACTATATAGCTGATTCCAGATCCAATATTGGTCGGTCTTATGTTCTGCAATTCATGAAATGAATATGAAACTGTAATTGCATCTGCCCTAGGTATCTCTTCTGTAGATATAGTTGCATCAACAATATAATTGAGCCACCAATTTACCTGCCCCAGCAATGTGAAATCATTCTTTCCTTTGCATAAACTTGGCTCAATTAAATCAGATCCATGAGCATTAAGATATGAAATGGCATATTCTGAATCAATCCCCATGGTTTCATATATGTCCATATTTTTCAAATATATATTTTGGGGACCAATCCTATTACATGACACATACTGAAAATAACGATTGTCAATAGACATAAAATTGGATGGTACGATATCTAGCTCTTTTTCATCTTCTCTGATATATTCATTAATTCGTTTGAAAGAGTATTTATAATCAAAAGATTGTGTTTTTACTATAATTCTGATTTCTGGATCTCTAGTATACTTACACTTGGCCTCATCAAAATTTCCTAAACGAACCAACCTTCCATTTAGCCCACTATCTATGTAATTTATATTCTGGGCCAATAATAATAATGCTTGTAGTACTGTTGATTTTCCAGACGAATTTGTGCCAACTAATAGATTAATATTCGAACAGTCTATTGACAGATTCTTAATGGCCTTTAAATTACTAATGCAGAGTTTTTCAATCATTTCTGGCTATTTCCTTTCCTAGATTTATAGATTCTATAATCCTCCATCGTAGTTTTATAGCCGAGTCTCGTCTATTTCCAATATTCTCCCTGAATTCATCTGAATTAACCCATGCTTGCACACTGTTTCTTGCTTTATCACAACTAATATGATTTTCATTAGCAGCGTCAAGCTCAACCATAATAAACATTATTGATTCGAATACATTCATATTAATTGGTCCCCTTCTACCATCATTGACCAATCTAAATGCATCTGGGCCAAGTAAAATAGCAGATTTTGATAAGGCTCTTTCTATCATTTCTTCCAATTTCTTAATACTCGCAACGGGCATACTGTTTAAACAATCCATACCTTTTCCAAGTAATTCATCAAGATCATTTTTATATACATAGGGTTTTCCGTCGTCTTCTTTAAAACAGTCACAATTGTATAAGTAGAAAGCCACAAACCTTGTTATAAGATATTTATCTTTCATTCTTTTTTCATTCAAAAATGCATTACCTGTTGCCAATTTGAATGCTTCTGAATTTACCACTTTTTTCAAAAACAAGGTTGAATTTCCTTGATATAATGCGTTTCTTATTTCCTGTTTATTGAGTATTGTTCCTCCACGATTAACTCGGTCAAATATATCAAATTTAATTCTATCTGGTGTTGGAGGCATGATTACATGAGCCTGTATTTGAAAATCCTCTATTCTTGTTTGATATACAGGGGCCAAGTCTCCAAAGCTTTTTTCATTAAATTGGTCTAAGATCTTAAGGTGATTTAAACAGAATTTTCCATCAATAAAGTCAAAAAGAGCAGTTAACCGTTGTCTTCCATCTACGACGATTAAGTTACCGTATCTATCTTGATTAAAATAAAAAATAGGTAATGGAAGACCCATTAATAGGCTTTCAATCAATTCAGCTTTTTGAATAGGTTTCCATACACTTTCTCTTTGAAATTCACTATCAAGTTTAATTCTCTTTGGATTCGCATCAAATCGTCTTTTAAGTTCGAATACAGTATAAAAACCTTTCTCGGTTTTTATATCAAAACTAGGATAAATCTCATCACGTTGTTCTAACTCTTGTTTATCATCGGTATCTGTCTTCATTTCTTCATATTCATAATCTTCAAAAAGAACATCACCTTCATAGCCAGCCATAAGCTCTCCCTCTTTATCTAAAATCTATACCCCTACATTAGTAATACTGATACAGGCCATATTAATTATGGAATATTCATACCTTTCCAACCTTTCCTAATACTCTTGAACTGTTCTAAATAGCAACATCCGTGTATTTATGGTTGGGTCTATTCAGCATCCACTTGTTAATAACGTAATGACTGATTTACCTTTCCGTATTTACTCATCAATTTTCCTGACAGTATTCTCATATATTGCTTCCTTAATCACGGCTATACATTCACTCGTATTACTCTTGATATCTTTCCCCCAGAATCGTATTACAGTCCAATCTTCTGCTCTGATTTCCCGTTCTACTTTTTGATCGCGTTCGATGTTCTGACTAATTTTTTTTATCCAATACTCAGAATTATTACTATTTTTCAACTTCATCCGAAGTTTATCCCAATCTTTTCCGTGAAAAAACTCTCCATCACAGAAAATGGCGATTCGATATTTCGTTATCGCAATATCTGGCTTCCCCGGGAGTTTGTCGTAATTCTTACGATATCTTATTCCTTCACTCCATAGTGCTTTTCGCAAGATCAATTCAATTTTCGTATCTTTTGATCGGATATGCCGCATATTCTTTTTTCTTTGATCCGCCGTTAGGTTGTCCATTATAAATCACCATCATAGATTATTAATCTATGCACGAAGTGTATCTCTAGCAAAAGCTTTTCGATCTCTGCTTGCGAAACTCCTATAAATCACTACTTCATTTTAAAAACTTGGTGTAGTCAGATTAATCACATTAACCACCGGTAAAATAAAGTAAGCCATAGAAATATCACCTACTTCTAACAACCGCAATAATTTCGCAATTTTTTACAACACCAAAGCTCTTTCATTTCATATTAAGTGATATTCAAGACGAAATGTTAGTTTCCTCTATAAATGATTAATTACTACAAATAATATCAAATTCATCAACTAAGAGCTTCACTAGATACTCTGCACTTTCTCTATCCAACTGAATTGATTGACTGATCTTACCTGGGATTTCTCTCCCAGAACGTCCATATGTGTCTATTTGAACATATTTCTTACCTTCGAATTCAAAACAAGTATATGTAGTATCTACTTTTGTATGAACTGTGTTGCGTTCTTTTTCAATTTGTTTAATTGTCTTAATTTCTATCCTGGCCATAGTAATTTTCCTCATTCTCAAAATTCATTATAGTTTAATTTAACTGGTACCAGCCGATGATACTCTTCCAAATTTGATGGCCATACATCTTGCTTAAAACAAGATAAAACCTGGATTTCTTTATTTCTGTCCAACACATTTATTATAACTAAGACATTCTGGAGAAGCTAATTAATGGTACACTGTTATGAAGTGACTTTTGTCAAGACTTGAATTGTGCGACCCACAAACTATCTCAACTGTCACATTTGTATTATCTGTCAGCATCTGGAAGGAGCCCTGATTTAACAGTTCCCGGCATGTGGCCACTCTGTTATACGTGGATTGGTTACCGACAGGCTAATGGTTCCGCCGTGAGCTTTGCATCCTAAAAGCGTGGATCACCGAAGCACCAACATAGTGTAAACGCAAATAGCTCGAACCTTACAGTGATCACAGCTCCTATCAGATACTGACAGGTATTCAATTGTCCTTGTTGTCTGAGCAGCAAGCTGCAGTATCCTGCTGATTGCTGCTTGAGTACTTTTCCATCAGTGACGGGCGGCTGTCAAGGGCCGCGCTCGCGGTGCATTTACCCTTGACTGACAGCCGGAGCTGATGTATCTATTATGGGGTTCGTTCCTATATTTCCGGTCATCATGCCCCATACGAAACAGGCAAGTTCTCTTGCCACGGCAGCAACTGCTACATTTTTCTTTTTTCCATGACGGATCATTTTATAATACTTGCTTCGCAGACGTATATTCGCTTTATCCGCATATGCAATAACCTCTGCGGGCTGTCCCTTCTGTCTGGAACGAAGTTCTTTCGATTTGTAGCCGACCACACCTTTGCAGAGTCCTTTTGATGCTTCGACCAACAGACGGCGCAAATGTGAATTTCCTGCCTTAGAGATGCTAAGCCTGTTTAAGTTCGTCGAGCTGGAATGCTCTCCGGGAGCCATTCCCAGAAATGCTCCATAGATATTACCTTTTGCAAAACGTGCAAAGTCACCGGTTTCCACAATCAGAGACAGTGCGGTATGTGTACGCATCCCAAGCAGGCACCCCAGCTTTTTGACATTGTCCTTATAGCATGCTTCGGACGCAATCTCTTCGATCCTTTTGTCGAATCGCTCAACCTTTGCTTCCTGCTCGTCATAGGAAGCCATGTATTCGTTCAGTGTTTCTCGATATATTGGATCAAGCTGTAGTTTTTTTAACCAGGTGATATGTCTGATGGTCCACTTTGTCCCGACATACTGGTATCCATGCCTGAGGACAAAAGCATTGATCTGCTGTTTAAGCTTTTTCAGCGCGATTTTATGATCATCTCTCATTCGCAGGTATTCTTTGACTGAGTCATCTTTTCCAGTTGGGATATATACCGGATGGTATCCTCCATAGCACAGGCACTGTGCAATCAGATAAGCATCACGCTTATCTGTTTTAACTCTTTTTCCCTGCTGTGTGAGCATGGTTGTCGGTGCAAGAATGACACATTTGATGCCAGCCGCAGTAAGCTGATGATAGAGGGTATATCCAAGACAGCCTGCTTCGTAACCGCATTCAATAGAATAATCATTATTAAGTCCGAGTTTCATTTTTAAGAATGCAATGAAGCCAATAATCTCTTTGTAGTCTGGCGCGACCTGTACTTCTCCAAAGATTCTGTCTTCAGCTCCGATTGTAGGTTCCATTGCGCAGAGAGTATAGTTTGTACTATGGACATCCATGCCGATTTTGATTATCCTATTCATTAGGTGACCTCCTTTTGTATGCGGTAATCCCTGTTACCTTGTTTCTTGTCAATCCAAAGTATACAGGTAAATCCACGTTGCTACAAATGTGGGGTCACTTCATATTATCTAAAAGCAACTTGGTAAAAACAAGACTACAAGCCTCATTTTGGAAGCATTTTACTGGAGGTGCTAATCTCTAACTGTTTAGCTAAAGCTGAAGCTATTTCTTTTGCCATTATTGGCGGTACAGCATTTCCTACTTGCTGATATTGTTTGTCCTTCGTTCCATAAAACACAAAGCTATCTGGAAACGATTGAAGTCGTGCGGCTTCTCTAATACTTATTGCCCTATCCAATACAGGATGAACCCACATTGATTTTCGAACATTTACAACTGTTCCACAAGGTTGATCATAATTAAGTCTTAAATAAATTGTGTTTTGAGTCCTGCTGATATCAGTATATGTATTAGTCTTAAGTGAATCATCGAGTGAATGAAAGTTTTGCCCTTGTTTAAGTGCTTTAAATCTTTCTAACGCAGTCTTCCTCGTATTTGTAACAATATGATTATACAAACGGGCTGCGTTGCGTAAGGACTTTCCCAACTCACTTATTGTTGCTGTTTCCGTTAATGGAGTGCCTATATCGTCTTTCAACTCAGTTACCGTCGGGACACTCTCCAAATCTTCAATCGCATCGCGAACTGTCCTGTAAGATGATTCATTGAATATACTTTTCGGCATTTTCACTTCATTTACAAAACTATCCTTTATTCCAATAACCACGAAACGCATTCTTTTTTGAGGTGCTCCAAAGTCCGCCGCACACAATACGTCAGCTTTAATTTTGTAGTTATTAGGAGGTGATTCAAGAATTGCTTTTAAATAATCAAATACCGCGTATGATTTTATTATGACCGATAGTCCGTTGCTAACATCATATTTTTCAATTACAAGATGGTTCTCAAATATCTCTTTTGCTTTACTTAGCATTCGCTGAACCATGATTGCAGGTTCAATGGCATCTTTTATCACATCCTGATTTATCTTTCCCTCATAAAAAGCGCATACAGCATTAAAAGCGTTTGAAGAAATAGTTCGGATCACTTCTTCTGTATCATCGTAAATTCTTTCTTTGGCATATTCTAAAAGTGCTTTTTTATGCTTTCTTAAAGCATTTAGCATCTTCCGAGGGTTTTTAGATGCTTTATATACAACATTAAGAACCGCATATTGATTCTCTGGCCAGAGTTCCTTAGCAATTCTATCTGCATCCTTCACTATATCTAATGCCCCATCGAACATGAAAGCTTTGTCTAATAAAACCAATCTTGTCGGAGTCATCGAGATATTGTAACGTTCTACAATCTGTACGTCCGTTTCATCAAGATAAAACCGATGAACATTAGAACGTAACATACTAACATTTTCCATAACAAACGCTTTTGGATGTAGTTCAAGGATCGAACGAATGAACTGTTTTACCAACATATTATTCTGGCTTATTGCATGGTTTTTTTGTCTATTAGCATTTGAGAACCCCTGACAAGGGGGCCCACCTATCACAACATCAATAGGGCCATATTCTGCTAAAATCTCCTCATAATCTGCATTGCAAACATCACCTCGAACATCAACAGTCGGATGATTTTTCCTATAAGTCTCTTGCATATTGGGATTATTCTCAAATGCAACTTTTATATCATATAAACCTGTTTGCAAGAAGCCAAGGCTAAGCCCTCCAGCTCCTGCAAATAGATCGACAACACTATACTTGCTCATTTAGGACACCTTCCTATTTGATTGACTTAGGAAACCCTTCCTGAATTGCACGTTTTCTAAGTTTTACTAGATTTTTGCATTGGCTATCGCTTGGGAAATTTCCCAGCGAAATAGTGGTTGCATACTTCATTGCTTTTAGTTCAGTAGCCGTTGCAATCCTGTGGCTTCTAAGCCAAATATCAAGTTGCTTCCAGTATTCTTCTCCCAATTCAAGTACTTGTGTTTGATCGTCAATTGTATTATCCAATTTTCGAATATTTCTAGCTTCCTTCTTTACAGCTACAACAGCTTCATTGCCTTGAAGTAAGGACTCAAAACCAGCAATAGGAGTGATATTTAACAATTTTACTCTTTCCCAGCACGCTACTTGCTTACACCACTGAGTTACATTTTGCACTATCCTATCCTCAGAAGTAATACAGTAGTATACTTTTTCAGCCATTATAGTCAGTTGTTGCATAAGTAAATCTGGACATTGTTGCTTTTGCCATATCTTATTGAGATCAAGTGTTTCACCAGGATACCTTTTATTAATCATGTAGTGTAAAAGGGCGGTTGTATATGCTACAATATTAGCTTTATAACCTCCTTCATACCAAGGCTGCTTAGGAATCATTTTGTCAATTGATCTGTATATGATCACTAAAGCAATTGATTCGTGAAAATAATTAATATTAAAATCATCCTTTCGTTTTTCCCATTCAGCCTCCGTACGTTTTGCAAATTCACTGAAATTCGACTCCGCTCCCTTACTTACAATATTTGGATACATATCCCAAGCACTCAAAACCTTAGCCAAATCTGTTTTTGTTACCACTTGTTCTTTTGGGTTTTGTGTTACGAATTTTCTTTCCTGTGCTTTCGTTAGTTTCATTGTAGCTTGTGTATATTGTCCACGTGCACGCTCATAGAACCAATGCGTCTCGTGCTGTGCTCCACTTCTAGCAGGTGCAAACTCGCGCCTTGACATTTGTTCCATTCGAATATGGTATTCATGCGTAGAGAAAAAATCTGCTTTATTAACTTTGTTCTGACTATTTGCGCTCCTTGAGATAATCGGTACAATTGTTGCAGCTGTTTCAGACGGAACCTCCGTGAGTTTCATAAGAACTGATATACAAGACAAGTCAGCTCCATTGCTATGTCTTGTTGATGATAGCGTTGCTGTTGTCTGACCCCCATTAACTATTTGAAGATCTCGCGCGAATAACAATCTATCTCCTTCTACAACAGCCTCCGTGGTCGTAGCAGAAAGCCCATTATTATATACAAAAAACATATCTGGTTCATTTAGCACAGTATTACGTATTTCTTTATTCACACCCCTTTTACCAAGAAAGGAACGAACATTTCCTTCTAACATTCTGCTGCCATATTCGTCATATAAATCAGCGATGACATTTCCGGGTACTGTACATAGAAAGCTCTTACAATGATTATTGTCATTTGTATAATTGGCCGATAGGCAAGGAATGCCACCTGGTAGGTAGTCATTAAAATCTATGGCAATTTCTTCATGTCCATCACCCACTCCAAATATTCGGTAAAAGCGCGGCATATCCCATATTCTATATTCAACATCAATTCCAGAAATATCCTCAGCTTCTAAGACTCCTATTCGCTTTGATTTACGTTTCTTTTGTTTATTATTAGTTTCTCCTAAGTTAGCTCGTTCACTTAATGTCATGTCTGTCAAAAGAATGATCACAAATTTTGATATGTATTCTGCCTGGTCTTGAATTAATGAAGCCATGTCATAAGCTTCCGTGCTTATTTCAATTCGTGATGCCAAATCGTGTTCGATAGAATTTGAGATAAAAGCTCTACATCTGTCAAGAGCTATTCTTGCATCACTTCCAATCATTGTCTCTGACTCGTCTGCGCCAGTATAAACAGCTGTCAAAGCATAAAATGCGCCATCAGATTCATCATAGGCATACCCATCAACATGTACAATCGTTTTCCTATAACCAGCTCCATGGAAATAGCATGGGGTATATTCAGGAATAATATCACCTTCAAATAGTTTTAGCGCACATATTTTCACAAAACTTGCAACAGTACCATTGGCTTCACTTTCTTCAGTGGCAAGTGTGTCTTCAAGAAATTCTTTGCGATATTCTTTAAAAGTCTGCATTTTTCTTCCTTTTTTTACTAAGGTTCCTCCACTTTCCATTGCTGAAGAGCAGGAATAGAAAGCTGATAAGAACACTGTGCAATTGCTACAGGAACTCTACTTCTCCTAATTCTAGGAAAACTATCCGAACAAACTCTATATTTTTCAAACCTTTGAAATACATACGGCTGATCTGCTTGCTCGCTTTCTCCATTATATCCGGAAAGTGCCATGCGATTCAGAAAAGATACTAGAGTATTCTCATCAGCCGATGCAAGTTCCTTAATACTCTCTACTAAGGAATTTAATGTTATATATCCCTCTGCTTCGTCAGATGTTTTTTCAAAACGGCCTAAAACTAATTCACCGCAATCATCCGTATCCAACTGATCAAGAGATGAAATACTCACTTTGTCCATACTCAATGACACGTATTTTGCTTCATACCACATATCCTCAAATACAAAATCACGGTCTGCACCTAGGGGACCAACCCACCCAGAAACAGCTTTTTTTATTCCATACTTCTTAACGCATATTTCTTTTAAAACGCTGAGCTCGCCAATTAACCCCTTAACTTCTGTTTCGGACAACTTCTTGTTCCTCGTCTCGGCAAATAGTTTTTGCCACATTTTAAAGCGCTTTATGGCTGATTGAGCGGCCGCTTTTCTGTCGTGAATTTCAAAGGAACAATCCATAATATCCCAACACAGTGAGACAAACTGGTCCTTTAGCTTTTTATCCTCCAATGAAAAACAAATCGCATTTCTGCCATCAGCTCGTTTATTCCCCCTTACGAGTATTTGCTTGCTTGAGCAAGGCAATGAAAGTTGATAATCGGTTAAGAGAATCAGTTGCAGGTTAGGTATTTCGTCATAAGTAATAAAGAAGTCAAGTGGGTGTTGCGGGTCAGCTCTTCGGCCAACTGTCTGCCCTTGTTGTGGAATTATCGCCTCCCATAGTGTACTAAGCTCAGTCTTCGTTATCATCAAATTGATCCTCCTCAATCTCTTCAGCAAATCCCTGCCGCTGCTCTACGGTATTAACGTAGTACACAGCGTATACAGGTTCTGAACCTGCGAGCGAAGGAAATCCGATTCCATAGCCAACAAGATAATCCTCTCCACTTATAAAACCATTCGGGATATCGTCCGTATCAAATTTCGGGTCCAAATAATGAATAATGAGTATGGGGTGTCTATTTGGAATTAAGTATGCTCGATCCGGAATGCTCATTTTTTTTAGTTTCTCCTCAGCATTTCCCTTATACTTTAATTCATATTCAGGTCGCTTCAATTCCCTAAATTCCGCTTCAGCAATACGAGCATCTTTTTCTGATAAACCATGCTTAGTTAACCCCATGGTACCAATACGCATTTTTCCACCATAAACACTCAGAACACCAGACTTCTTTGAAAGTGGTCTCTCGGTAGGATGTATATGTATTTCGCCAACATCGATTCTTCTATTATTATGACTATCGTAAACTAGAATATCCCAGGTATTAAACCTTTGATTATTCTTGATGTATTCTTCCAGTGCTTCTCCATCTGCTTCCATATTTAAATAATGGTTCTCATAAGTACGGATAAATTCACAAACAAGTTCTGACGGTACATTGGCCCAGAAAAGAGGTTGATTTCTTGAACCAGTTGGTAATCCGCAACTTTCGATTATTCCCGTAATCAGTTTATCTGCTCTATTCTTATTGGCCCTGATACTAGATATTTCTGACCTAAAACGAGGTGTTTCAAAAAATTTTCCGTCTAGTGTTATCCAGTACTCTTGTCGTTCTGCATGCTTCATTTTATTACGTGCAGTAATAATCAAAGATGTTGGATGTGCTCTAACTCGAAGCCCAAATTCTCTAGGTGTTGCACCAAGACGATTCATTTTTGAAATATCTTCACGTAGTTCATTAGTTGCTTGAGTAATATGAGCATACCAGCCTATTGAATCATCTGGCATCCAAATGCGAAATAGTTTTTCGTAACCTGTACGGTATCCGAACCAACGTCCCATCTGCATCAAAGTGTCATACATCTGAGTGTTTCTGTGAAAATAACTAACCATTAATCCTTCTAATGTTAAACCTCTAGATAAGCTTAATCCTCCTACCGCAATAACACGAAGACCTTTTTCGCTGTATTCCGTGTAATCAAGTTTACTAGAGCTTTTTTGGTTAATTGTTCGAACTTCAATAGAACTGATAGCACTAAGCAAATAGCTTTTTTGAACTTCTTCCCAAGAAATACCATATTCAAAAAAGCCGTATTTCTCGTCATTCCACATTCCTTTGAGCAACCTTACATTTTCGTTTTTGCAAGCCGTGTGCTCCGGTAACATACAATAGAGTCTCACATCTCTTTGTACTTCATAAAGCCATTCCACAATCAAATTGGTTATCTGCTGCTGAACTCGTACAAATCTACTTACATTCACCATCATTGATCGATGTGTCGTTTTATCTCCAGTAAAGTCTCTGACGACATTTGCCAACAAGAAATATCTCAATGCCGTGTATAAACTCTCTGGCAACCCCTTTAGTTCAATGTATTGTTTATGCTTATAAGGGAAAAACTCCCCTGCATCGTCAATTGGTAAAAGTGATTTCGAATAAGTTGCATTATCACCAAATACTTCATTGCTTCCTATATAGTTTGTAGGGGGATCTAAAGCGTAAATGTAGTCAGCGGGAAAAAGATCATCATTCTCCATGTCCTCATTCTTTTCTGGCAAAATAAATATATTAGCAAACGGTGTCGCTGTCACAGCAATATATGAACTCTTTGCAAATAGCTTCAATAATTCACGAATATGTTTGTTAATCGTGGTTGGATCGTTATCTCCTCTGGTATTAATAGATGCATTATCTGCTTCATCATCAATTAGCAGCAGAGGCAGATTAACAACGCCATTATTTCCAACATTATAATCTTTAAGCCAGTCTATGAGATTCTGGAGTGCTTTTGAGTTCTTTTTCATGACAAAAACAACCGGCTCTGAGCTCATATTCCTTAAGCTAGCATTCATATTTCGAACAACGGCAGTTTTGAAATCACTTGCTTCTGTCGTAAAACCAGTTGCAAAGCGTCTCGAATCCTTACTTCCGACGCCTTTTTTTATCGTCTGACTATTCCGCTGTAAATACGCTTTGCTACTCCTACCTATGAACCCTTCATCAACTCTCTCTTGCGTTTGACGCCTCAAACTTTCAACGGTTCCTGTCAAAAGAATTATAACTTTGTATCCAACATCCGCGGCTTTATTCATAACCGCAATATAGTTTGCCGTTTTACCTGACTGAATATCTCCTAACAGTAATCCGCGTCGATGCAAGGCACCTTGAAGCGTAGGGTCGCCCGCAAGATCAACTACACGATCAGACACTTTATCAATTGTTGCAATAATACTTGACGGTCGTTCCATGTCTTGTTCCAAATATAATGCATATCTATCCCAATAGAAAAAATCGATTGAACTCTTTTTACTTGCAAGCCATGGTTCATATTCTCTTTCTATTACTACACCCACATCCATTGCAACATCGAGTGCCGCTTGTAGTTTTTTGATTACCTTTTCTGCATCATTATCAGAAATTGGCATCATGCGTCTAATCATGTCACAAGCTGAACGCAGTTCATCTTCTGTGGGGGGTCTATCCACAGCCACCGAACCAATCTGTGTACGAACAAACTTTTCAAACAAAGCCAAATCAGTCATTTTCTAACTCCTTTGCGAGCAAATCAACTACCTTTTTATAGTTACAGAACGGGTCTGTTTGCATCATTAGTTGTATTTGTATCTTGCGTGCAGGATCTCCAGCAATATTATTCAGAATAGTTTTCGCTGTTTCCATTGCTTCTGCTTCAGCATCTTTTTCTTTCCTCACATTAACTTGTTCCTCATTGTTTAAATCAACGTATAGCTGATTCAAAGGAAGGTTGTCTTCGGCAAGTCTTAAATAGTTTTCTAAGAGTTTTTTCTGTTCAGAATCTAGTGAATTAGAAAGGAGCTTAAGGAGAATGTGCTCTCTATTAAGATTATATACTACTCCTTCTCTGATTTTAGTTTTGCTCCACAAATGACTTCCATCATCACTGATTTCTCGCTTTCCACGAAAAGTCCAAGTCCGCTTACTTCCTTCTGAAATACGCTCAACAATTCGAGAAAGATTTTTCTTGATTACATCAGGAGGGATTGCTGTTGATTTCCTAATATCTAATGTCCATAGATGATCAAGTGCATTTGGAACGTCTACTCGTATTCTTGCCAGTTTAGATAGTTCGTCTTTTCTATGCATTCGGAACCAGGTTCCCCAAACAAGAAGCCGTTTATTTCGATATACATAAAAACCTTGATCTTTTGTAAGGCCTTCGCTTCCTCCAAGTGCACTCTTCTCTTTTTTAGTTAAAGCATTTATATGCGGTAACATATAGGAAGAGACATACACCGGATATCCTTCTATATTAAACCGTTCATCTGCTTGAAAAATTGTACTACGTCCGATTAAGAAGGGGTCCTTGGGTTCAACAGACAAGTTATTTATACTTATTGCCAGTTTAGTAATACCACTTTCTCCTGATAAGTATCTATGAAACACAAGAGCTATATGGTCTCTAACGTAATCCATCTGCTTATTCATCAGCCTGTCAGGCGAAGCAGTTCCTTTAAGCATCCTATCTAACTTTTCCCAAATGACAAGCGTTCCATGCTTTAGTGGTTTTAGCTGCTCTTGATACTGAGGAATGTTGGCTAGATCGTTTCTATCTAAGCTGATAAGTGCCCACGAACCTTTTTTATAAATCTCATCTAAATCCCATCTCCGTGCTTCTACTTTTCTATCCTGTTTTGTAATAACAGTCAGGCATCTGCACTGCGAAAGCGATGCTGTTTTTAATCCCAAGCCAAAACGTCCAAGATCTCGACGGTCTCTTTCATTGAGGGAACTTTGACTACCATATCGCATCGCATCATTGATTTCCGCTTTCGTCATGCCACTTCCGTTATCAAGTATTGATACATACGGAATGGCAGTATATGGAGAAAACTGAATACTAACTTCACTTGCCTGTGCCGCAATACTATTATCAATTATATCAGCAACTGCGGCTTCCAAACTGTAGCCCATTGCTCTAGTGGATTCCATAAGAACTGGGGCAAAAGGTGGCATATCAATTGTCTTCATAATTATCTCCTTGAAATTATACTTGCTTCAATTCATATACTGCAATCAAAAAGGCTTACTGCGTCATCCGCAATAAGCCTTTCTATAGTTACATAGTAGTATTGGGAGAGCCATAATAATTATAGCGTCTTGAACTTGGCAATTCACTAGGTTGAGGGGTATTAATTGGGGCCGGCCGGGTAATGGACTAAAAATAGCCCAAAATGCTTCTCTGATTCCATTACCTGACACTATAAATAAATCATAAACCTCATAAACCTCATAAACTCCGTTATCCATTTGTTATCTATTCTTAATGGTGTCAGATTAGCTTTCTTTTCAATCTACTACTATTTCATGAGCGGCCACATATTATGCAATGCAGCAGATTACTGAGATAATTCAGAAGCTGTGTCCACCTGTTCATGCCACTATTTTCTAATCTTCATTCTTTTGATATGGATTATTCTTTCATTGCAGGAGATAAACCAGATATCCGAAAATAGCCAAAAGCCAAAACGAAGAGATCCTATATGATAGTTTTAATAATCCAAAACGTACAAAGGCTTTCTGTATATCTAACATTATAACTGAAAGGGAGATAGAAATACCTTCTTGACTATTCAGGGCCCGGTGGAAACCGAGCCCTGACTTGATCTTATTTTTGATTCTAAAGCCCTATAGCTTGTCCCTACCGGTAGACAAAAACGAGCCCTCATAGATTGACTCTATGAAAGTCGCCCCGAATTATACGTTGCTATTATAGTTTAACTACTGAAAACTTCGCTTTTTCAATTCATAACACTTCCCAATATGATGCCTTCTTTTTTATAATATTTAGGTTCAGGAAGCCATCACTGTTATAATTAAGGAAGATCAGTCTCTAGATGTAGCAACTGGTCCTACTTTTCCATCCAATAATAATGGAAAAGCTCTCTTATGACATCTCTCGAAAAATTCAATTCAGAACTTTTTAAAGCTCCTATTTACATCTGAAATACCTCATTGGATTTCAATATCATCTACAAACAAGGGATATCTTTCCTTGAACAGTTTAAGGATCATATTTGCAACCTGTTGCATTTGTGGATGGGCAGCAGTTCCACATCTTAACGAAAAGAAATGACGCCACTCGCGAATATTCATTGTCATATATATCTCTGTTTTAAGAGAGTTAGGAAGAACAGATCTTGCCTCTTGAGGTGAAGCACCTGCTTCAATTAAAGAAAAGTATGCCTTTTCACAATCTTCCATACTCTGTTTCCATATGTAGAACTGAGGAGAGCCATCTTCCCAAAACAACGGGCGAATTACCGTAATTTCGTTACTAAACTTATCCGTTGCATAATTACAATAACGAGTACTTTCCTGACTGTAGCTTGCAATCCTATGGCGTACAATCTCATGTGTCACTCCTCTATCACAAATAACTCTTACCGTAATAGAAACATGTTCTATTACAGATTCATGTCCACGAGATATAATACCTTTTATGAATTTTACAGCTGAGCCATCGCCTATTTTACCTTCACTCTTATAACAGACTCTTCCCGCTCGTTCGATAAGCTCCATTGCTTCTGTCTGTGTTATCTTACTTTCTATATTTACACTCGGTTCGATAATCTTCATGATAAACACCTCCACAATTCCGTAAACAAATCATTAGTCTCTGTATTCCTTTGCTCTAATTTTGCCACAAATATGGATTTACACGAAAAAGTGAATCAACATTTCAAAGCTATTGTTATCAATACCCCTTATTTCTATAATACTAATTACCGGTAGCCATCGTTGTATCCAAATAATTCTTTCTAATTTCTTTCATTAATCATAGTTCGTATAAAAACTACAGAGAAAATAAATAGCAAACATCTCCCTCAACAGAATATGATGAAGTATTATAATATATCGCTGGAGCATAGCATATCTGGATTTCTGTTTTCTTTAGTGCAACTATTCCTGCTCCTATCGTAGCAAGTTTATTGTTCATAGGCGCAATTATAATATTTGTATCGGCACTTATTGTGGATATGACTTTTTCTAGTTTATTTGCTGTTTCAAAAGGATTATTGCTTGGAATAATATATTGCTTTGGATTCTGGTAATAAGCTGCTAAATCTCTTAACAGTTCAGCATGGTGTTGATTAGCATCCCCATTTGTCTGATCAGTAGATCCACTTGCATCATTGTAGGTTATAATTAGCTCCTCTGGCGAAATGCTGTCAATCACTTGCCAAGCCCTCTCACATTCATAACCAACCATCATAATTAGTACCGTTTCCTGTGAGGGCTTCAAGTCTCCTGCATATCCAAGGACAGACCGCACTTCTTTTATTCCTCGGCTCAGCCACTGTTCGGCAGTATCTTCCAGTTCTGATGCGTAAACAGCAGCGTTACAGTATACGTACTCTATATAAACATTTTTTAAAACCCGTTTCGCAATTGCAAGAAATATCAGTAAGGCCTCGTGAGTAAACGAAGTAATATCAACTAATAGTCTCGGAGAATCAATTCCCTCACAGTTCTTTGAAATCACCTCTATAATAGAATCTGCAACTTCAATTGGATTAAAGATATTAATATGCTTAATGTCTGCTTTATCCCTTAAAACGTCTTTGAATTGCTCTAAATTCTCCACTGATTCAGCAGGAGCTTCATTGTTGATAAATACAATACCTCTATCAATAGCTTCCGATGGAATATTTTTAATAATAGATAGACATCTTTTCTCAAATCCGCAAAAAGCAATAAATAAATCATATGGTTGCAGTCCTATTGATTTTAATTCTGAAACACATATAGTTTTAAACATTTTCATCACCTGATTCCACTGAGTATAGCGATTCGTCATCTTGTGAAAACAATTCTAACTGTACATACCCGTTTTCTGTTTTATCAGTTTCGTCGTAAGTTTTTCTCAGTCTTCTTAGAAGCGAATCTGGGTTTACCATTGCATCCTCTAAAAGCTTATTTTGTACGAAAAGATATCCTGCAAAAGATGTCGGGTCTAGAGTCCAAATAGGCGCTAGCCTTCGATTTAGGATATATAGAGCTGTTCGTCCTCCAGAGCTGCTATCTTTTTTGCCAATTGTAGATTTGTGAAAGTATCCAAGTTGAACACCCAACTGAAGAATCCTTTTTACTTCTTCGCTCGGTGAATCGGATATAGCAATCGAAAAGACTCTTCTCTCTGATCTGTTTGATAATAGTATCCCCCTAAACAATCCCCCAAGCCCGTTAATTAGGTTGTATAGCTTTTCAATATCTTCTTCTGGGTACGCTAGTTCATGTTCTTCACCATCTAAATTAGACGTATTAGCATATTTGGGTAATTCTTTAAATAGGAATTGATTCGCATCATCACGTATGACGGCATTTTGTGTTGAAGGTGTAATAAACTGAACTTCCTCCTTCTCATTTTTTGACTGTTCTTCCGCATACATCTTATATGCTGACTCTAAAAATAGTCGGGCAATACCGGATGACAAATGAATCAATTGGTCAAATCCAGAATAACTGTATGTATAACTACTCTTTGATTGTCCTGAGAGGCTCTTAATATAATCTGGTCTAGCATATCTTAATGCATCATCGTTTCGCTTATTTCCTTTTCCTTCACCTCTGTCAAAACGTTCTATATAAGATTCAAAAATAGATTTAATCTTCTCTTCCTGCTCATAGTCCGGCGGAAAAAAATCTTTTGGAGACTGATTTATTCCTACGCTCTTTAGTCTCTTTTCTACAATCTCTGTAATTCTCTGCGCATATGTTTTCTTAACCTTGCTAGTGTATACCCTATGCATATCTATTTCTGAATAATCATGCGGCGCATCAATAGTTGCCCCCGTTACTGTGTAGTAGTTCTTATAATCATATTGAGTGGAGATTTTCAAGCTGATTTCACCTGATGTCCTAGTAGAAACCCAATAATTCAGAATATGTGTCTGAAGGTTTGTTAAGCAATGTGCATCATCAATTAAGAAAAAAATCTTTTTTCCTTTGAAGCAACCAATATCTTTTAATAACTCGATAGTTGGAACCACTACTCCAAGATAATCGAACAATGGCCCTTCATATGGAAATATATCCTTCGTGAACGAGAGTCTCTTTGTATAATCTATAGCTTTCTTATAATACCGTTCCATAATTGAAGATAGTTTTTTAAAGATATCCTGAATCTTCACTCCAGCACAATCAAACTTTGCTTTTACAGAAAAGAACTCATCACAAACGGTATTGTAATATATTGCTGCAGACTCATCCCAATCTTTGCAGCCATCTCCATATAATTCTGAATTAGACAAACTCTTATAAACCTTCTGCATAAAATACACAGACATAAAATGCTCATTTAAAATTTGGGAAGCATTATTTTCCAACCGACGCATTTCTGTTATAGTAGTAAAGCTGGCATTTCTTAAAGGAATATATAACCCAAGAAAATCTATCTCGCTAACATCTCCGTCTATAGACAAGCATTGACAATCCGGTTGAAGATATCGGAACATCATGCTTTTTCCGATCCCTCTTGGTCCTAAAATGAAGGTATGCCCCTCCGTTTTAATTTTTTGATAATCTGTAAATACATCAACAAATAGATTTACAGTTTCATTAGGTTTTAATTTCTCAGGAGTCTTTATTTGAAACGGATTTTTCTTTTTACTCATTGCCCTCACCTTAGCTCTATTCAGATAATTTTTCTGCCATCTCCGCGCCAGTCAGTATATTTCTGTCCACGTCTTTTATATTGTTACAAGGACTATCAGGATATCCCTTTTCTTCCAGAATATACTTGATTGTTTCCTGTTCGAATACGCTCTCATCTTTGTCAATCGTTATCTCAACACTAATACTCTCAATAGGACAATACACTCTTAGAAATCGCATACAGTATCTACGTTCTTGCTCCATCTTTATTGTCCGTTCATATATTTCATCTAATAAATAGACTTTCTTTGCGCCTTTCGAAAACTGTTTCTTTGCAGTTTCTTCATCAATTTCGAATTTCAGCACAATTTGCCAAGCTTCTATAACTGGATTCTGTTGTAGCTTTACCGTATGTAACTTTGAGGAGTAAACATGAAATATTTCGCTTGCGCTTCCCAGAACACCTGACTTAAGTGCTGGATATATTGCGCGTGTATTATCATCTGCAAGTTCATCAGCCAGTCTCAGAATAGCTGCAAGGAGTTGTTCACGCACCTCAATATTATTAACTATATCCTTCCCTTTTAATATGGAAATGGTATCCTTACTATCGTCAATTCGCCCTCCATGTACTCCAGCAATTCTAGCAATAATCCTTCGTTCAATAGTATCATCAATAATATTTGCACAAGAATCATCAAGCATCTTTGATATTCTTTTTTCGTGATTCGCTCTACCAAAAAGGTTACCCACGTCATGCACAGAAATAGAACACAAAAGGAGAAACACCTCATAATACGACAAATCAGCACGCGAAAAACACTTTACTATTTCAAATGCCTTCTCTCTAACCTTGCTAATATGGTCCGGACCATGTTTATTCAGAAAAATAATCTTGTCTTCACTTAAAAGATTCTCAATCTTTTGTGTTCGTTCAGATACATTTTCTATTTTAACAATATCCTCTAATTGACTGGTTAAGGTTTTCCTCCAGTTATCAATTTCACTTTTCATTGCGCCCATTTCTACTGGGAAGTCTGAAAAGCAACGATCTAGTTCCTTAAACCTATCCACATATGTTTTCTTTCCATTAGCAGCAGGAAAACAAGATTCAGGACCTCTTTCAAGGTATTCCACTAGAGAAGATACTGAAGAAAACGCATTATTGACCATCGTTATTTCCTTCCTTAAACTATGCCCATTATTTTAGCCGTATCGTTGGACCTATTTCTTTATCGATATCCTACCCCGCCTATTATAAAGACAAAACCGTTATCTATTTTGGTATAGTTCCTAGTTCTTTTGAATCCTCGTACACTATTCTCTATACTAACAGATTTTATTTAACCGCACGTATTTGTACTAAATACCCAGGCAATGTATAATACCCCTAATATTAAAATGTTACACCAATATGTATGACCCGTCAATGTAAAGGCTATTGATCAAAAATGAGCTGATACCTTTCGAGTTAAAATCTGCTTTGTTTATTACTTACAAAACACAATCTATGGAGAACTGAAAGGAGATAAAGGCCTTTGTTAGTTCATCCCGGATCGCACATACCTTTCTCTAAATTCGCCGAATCCATTTTAAGCTTCTCAGGGTATAAAGCCCTTGCGAAGGAGATGCCCGGGTTTGCCATCGCGGAGTGCTGGGCACATTATTCCAGGAGTATTGTTATTCCAGGAGGGCTGCCGACATTCGCATGAACCAACAGCTTCTCCTTATTTAGCTTGAATAACGATACGCACTTTAAATCAGGAAAGCCGGAACATTGCTCGCCCTTGTAGCCGCCCTATGACTGGGATTATCCTTGAGAAACCATTTATCGTTCCACGACTTGAGCTGTCTGTCTACAGTGTCCTGTGAGATTTCCGTATAAATCTGGGTGGTCTGTAGGGATACATGCCCGAGGAAGTTCTTCACAACTATGAGTGGAACACCAGCTTCAAGCATGTGGGTAACAGTCGTATGCCTCATTGAGTGGGGCGTGTAATTGTAGCTGAACTGGTCTGGATATTTGCGCTTCGCTTTGACAATGTACTTGGCAAAGATTTCTTCGACGCATGAAACCGTCATTTGTTCATGTGTTTGGCTTCTGAGCCCAGTGTATGTCCTGATCTCCGTTCTTTCCCATTCCCGTGTAATGGAGCACGCCACCGATCCACTTATCATGGTACAGTCCCTTCGTGTAATCCGAGACAATGACCAGTGTGTTTGTCGTGTGAGATCTGCGCATCCCGCCCATGTTACCACACTTAAAAATGCTGACAAGCTGAGCATTACTGATTTCTTGACCAATTTTCAAGCCTGGATTAAATGCCATATCTGTGGCTCTCCTTACAGCTTACAAATAAGATGAATACCGTTTCTCATGATATCAGCAAACCCAATCCGGATTGCCTCTATTAATACAGATAATGTTATTCTTAAACACTACTACGCTATTGTAGCTTACTTCTTTCAAGCATAGTAATCCAGCTACTTCCCACTCTTCGTATACCACCCAGGCCTATAGCCTAATGCCTTTGAAGACGAAGAATATGCCCCATTTATTCCAAATTTTTTCACTGCCTTTTTTACGATGTCATCGATTTCTTCCTTTTCACCAACAACCCACAGGCATCCTTTTTTACTTCTCATGTCAACCACTTCAAGACCAGCTTGTTCAAAGAATTCTTTTACAGTGATCGGTAGTTTTTGAGCATTATCAAAGTAACCTTTGTTGGACATGTTTTTATTAATCGCTATAGATATACTCTTTTTCTTGGGCTTATTTATGCTATCTGCTTGTATTGCATTATTCTCATTTAATACTTCGTTTGCTGAGTTTTTATTGGACTTCTCACGCTTCTTACGGACAGGTTTCGAAGCCTCTTTTGTGCTGTTCTCTCTTCTTTCGTCAGTTTCAGGCTTTTTGTCAGTACTGTCCTCAATAACAGGGATATCTGCATTATGAATGATCAACTTATCAAGTGCTCTCGTATAAGCTATATATTCTTCGTTTTTAGTCATCGCCCCTGATAATGCAAAAACCGTTTCAAATTCTAATCCTTTCGCTTGGTCAATTGTAATCAGATTCCATTTAATCGGATTCAGTGCAAGAAGTTCAGTTGTCATATTATTAATTCTATTTGACAACTGACCTGCATGTTTTATGAGCATTTCTGCTTCATTTGCATTTTTGACGATAATGCAACTAGTCCCATTGCCCATTGGTTCTTGAAGGATAGATTTTACCTGTTTGCTAAAATCCTCATTTGCATGAAGCTGCCTAACCCCTGACCCGCTAAGGTTAATAGCAACCATGTCCATGCCAAATTTACTATTACAATATATGGTGATCTGCCTGGCATTACGGTAGTTCTCTCGCATATATTCTGTTTTAAAAGCTGCAAGTCTTCGTATTTTATCCCATGAATCGATTCCTTTGCTTCCCTCCACATGCTGATTAACATCACCATAAAGGTTGAAGACAAGATCAGGGCCATTCACATTTTTAATAAGTTCCATTTCCTGATAAGACAAGTTCTGTGCCTCGTCAATAGAAATCAGACTTTCATATGAACTATTTGGTTTACCATTCAGTTGATAAAGAATTTGTAAATATAGATAAGGGGAATACGATGATGCTTTAAAATTTCCCTCCTTATCCTTACTGCCTCTTGTCTTATCCATCATCGATGTATAAATCACCGGTGTAATAGATCGACCAATCTGTTGCAGCTCCGCACCTTTACTGTTAAGTTCAGAGAGATACTCTAATGAAATCAACGGTTCATTCATCTCCCTTAAACCATTCATAAATGGAATAATGTCTTTTACCTGTTCAAATACACTCTCTAAGCCAAGGTCATATGGGTTGCCTGTCCAACGTGTTCTAATAATGATGTTTCGAAGAGCTTTCAGTAACTCCTTCTTATTGTCAATGACTTTATATAGTGTACTTACGGTTATTCTTTTACTGTCTCTGTCAACTCCGAACGCATTCAGAAGCTTGTCGATTTTTTCTGCTTCCGCATTAAGATTTTCGAAATACTCGTTATTACCCTCTATATTCTCTGCGAGAGCTTTCATCTCGGCAATGTATTTATTGGACGTTTCTGTCAGCTTCCGGGCATTGTCATACATCCTTTTGTGATCTGCTTCATCATACTTTTCAAGTTTCTTAGCGGTGTTAACAATACGCTTTTCTTCTTCAGCTATATTTTGATTAACCCTGCGCAGTAATGCCTGTTTTCTGGATGAAAACATCCTGCTGATATCTTCCAGTTTTCCCAATAAAGGTTTAACTGCTTTATAGTATTTTTGAAGACTCTCTTTATTCTTACTTATGATCAGCTGAGTTTGCACTGCTCTTTTTCTAAGGATTTCAGCAGGCGTACCCGTAATTTCAGTGTCCTCACTAATATGGAATGTTGAATACCCTTCTCTGTAGTCAACAATGTTCTCATCAAGAATTGCAGATATTTCATCTTTAATGTCTTTTATACACTTGTCGGAATACACATATGCCAGTATATCGTCCGCCGCTTTCACATATGATCTGTTTTCCCCATATTCACTTGGAGAGTTTCCGTATTTTTCGATCACATAATCCCAGTACTGATTCAGCGTACCCATTTTGAGATCTTCTATCTCAAGTTCGAGACGCATGCGCTCTGCCATTTGGATATAAGTGGTGGATGGCGATATAATATACAAATTGTTACGATTAAGAGCATTAGGATTGTCATACAGCAGGATCGGAAGTCTATGTAGCATAATCATGGATTTACCTGATCCGGCACATCCCTGAACAATCAGATTCTGTTTAAATGGAGTTTGTATGATTTCTCCCTGATGCCTTTGTATTGAGAAGACAATATTTCTGAATTCCTGCTCTTCTCGCCTGCTTAACAGTTCTTTCAGAAATTCATCCGCAATGATTTCTTCAGCTTCTTCCACGAGTGGGTATAGTTGAGATACATCTTTGACCTTGTCAAAATACATATCTATTCTTCTTTTTAGTTTAAGCTTGAAGTGTGTTTTATATTGCACACCACCTTTTTCTACAACACCGTCATACTCTTCCTTGCAATTATCCAATATATAGTTTCTACATACAGGTCTGACCCAACTTACAACATATAGCTTGTCGAATTTTGCGTATGTATGCAGACCTATCTTTATCTCTTCTTCCTCTGTCGAATGATCATCTGTACAATCTACTACAATTCGTGTGTCATACAGTTCATTTCTGACTCGTTTCAGCCTTTTTTTCTCTCTGAAAGCCGCATATTGATCATGATTTGCGGCTATAAGAGCACCATATGTATCCGGCAGACACTGTTCTTTAGCTTTTTTCGCCTGTAATGAGCTGTAGGTATACTTTTTGTCAATTTTGAGCATTACCTGATCAAGCTCATTAATAAGCTTATCCAATATCCTTTGTTCTTCACGAATCAAATCCTGTTGCGACTTGCTCATTCCTGGCAACCCCTTTTTCATTAGTTATTTGATAAAACGCCCTTAGTATTCTGGCTGTATGCTTTCCTTCGAATCTGAGGCAGGGGAAATACTCTGTAGGTAGAATTTCTCCTTCTGAAATAAAGTCCGCTGCAGACAGTGGTTCCCCAAACCATATAATTCTCTGATCAATAATTGTAAAAGGAGTAGTTATATATGGATGGATTACAGCATATTCACTCAACTCTTGTGGCAAAATAATGCTCTCCTCAATTCTTATAACAGTCACTACTCCTCTTTTTGAAGCGTCCTTTATTGCCTCCACAAAATCCCTTACTGCATTATCGTCATCGTCAATAGGTCCCGGCAAATCAATAACTATAGATGAAGTACTATTCTTAATATCGTTTATATACCGATTCCAGGAATCCTCTTCATCACGATCTCCAAAGAACACATCTGCCGCTTCACCTTCGTATGTACCTAGTTCCTCTACTAGCTGTTCTCCACTCAGTACATCTGTCTCGTCATCAAGAGAACGAAGTAATTTGTCAAATAGCAATTTCTTATTCAGTTTCTTACGTCTGAGATATCCCCTGTTTGCAACAAGAATAAACTTTCCCTGTGTTCTCGTTAAAGCGACATTAAAAAGCCGGTTTGAAGTATCATCTTTTACTGATCCAAGAAGCATACCTAAATACGGCATACGAAAACAATCAACAGCGTCATATATGATCACTGGCTTCTCCGACCCTTGAAACTGGTGAACTGTTGCACTGCTAACTACAGAGTATTTAGGATTTCTTTCCTGAAGATCCCTTATCATTGCCAATATCAGCCTTGATTGAGCACTATATGGTGTTATTATTCCCACTCCATAATGTGTAAACATCTTTTCTGCCAAATGCATACACATCATTGCAGAAAGCAGATTGATACGTGACCCATCATTAGTTTTAATACAAACTGAATATGTATCACTGAGATCTACCATTCCTATCGGATTACCTGGAAGCGGATTGATATCTGCAATAACCTGCATTCTTTTATATAAACCTTCAGGGCTATTGAGCATTCCTTCGTACATAAACCTGCTTGCAAATCTTGCTATTTCAGGGTGCATTCTATGTTGTTCATCCAACATTACAAGCCAGTTATGTCCATAGCCATTTTCAACCGCTGATGATATTTCTGTATAATTGAAGATATCCTTTTTTAGTACACTATCACTCGGGTTTTGAACTATCGCAGGCAACTGTCTGAAGTCTCCAAGGCAGTAGAAACTTGATTTTGCCAGGCTTGCCGCAAAAACCACCTGCGGAACATACGCCATACTGGCTTCATCAAAGATAACAATGTCAAATGTCTGTGAATAAATAGCTTTGTCAACAACCGCTTTTGATATTGTTGTTGCAACAAAACCAGCTCTTTGAACCAGCTCCTGCTCTTCCTGTCTTAGTTTTGTCCTTATACTGGCTATTTTTTTATTAATGGCCTGACGTTCAGCGCTCTTACGCTTGAGCTTTTTCTTCTTATCAAGCAAAGCATAGTATTCTTTTGCTAATGCGGGATTTTGATCCAATACCTGAGCATATGAAGTCAGATACCACTTCTCTTCTAGCAACTCTCGTTCTCTGGGGTACCCATATCTGACAATAGTTCCTCTTGGATAATCTGATAATTCGTCCACCCTCAGTAATGCTCTATCAACAGAGACATTGCTGTATGACACCATAAGAATCCGTTTCTTCTTGTTCAGAAAATCCAGAGCAACCCTTGCCAATGTATAAGTTTTTCCAGTTCCAGGAGGCCCCCATACAAAAGTAATTGGTTGTGATGAGGACTTCCTCATGGCTGCATTCTGCCCTCTTTCAATTGGCTTTCTCTGATTAACCTGCTTCCTCCTATCACAAACCAGCGAATATGCTATTGGGCACTTCTCTTCGTCCAATTCATAGATCCTATCAAGCAGACCTTCCAGCAATTGCCACGGCTCTGCAGTAAATTCAAGGTACTCTATAGTTTTCCCTAAATATTGAGAAGTCTGAAATGTAATAGAAAAATCTTCGCATGAAATTATATATGCATATGCTCTGCCTTCCGCCAGTTGTATTTTTATAGTTGTTCCATCTGGAAAATGGAGTTCAGAATCAGTATCGAAACTATAAATATAGGTGTCTTTATTTTGAGAAATCAATTCGCCGTCGACGACACGGTACTTTTTCCCACCAGTCTCTTTGAGAAATTCAATTTCTTTATTGAGTGCAAAGCTATACGTATTCCTAAATTGGTTGAATAAAGCGCCAGCACTTGCTGTCTGCATTTCTTCTTGTAATTCTTCATCTTCTAATTGCAGCACATCAGAAAACGCCGCTGGGTATGGGTATGCGACTATCGAAATCCCATCGGAGACATAGACCTTATGAGCCTCGATATTAACAATGGTCCCTATTGACTTGGTGCGAAGGTTCATAACTCGCATTCCGATCAATTTTGTATAAGACATCTGCATCTCCTTTAGTGCTTATGTGTGGTTAACAACTTCCAGGTAATCGTCAACCCTTTTCGACTATCCTCAACATCCACCGTATTTCATACACTTCCTGTTTCATCTCGAAGAAACCTGCCAATGGAAGTCCGCTACCATTATTAATCTTCATAGCAATTTCCCATTCATACAGCGAGCACTCGTTATAGAATCTATCTCGATCTTTTGAAGTTGGAATTGTATCAGCATATGCATGAATGGCTGAATAGTACTGGGGTATTCGCATCAATACTCCTGCTGTTGACTCCCATTCTCGGAACGGCTTCGCCAAATACATTTTTGAATGCATCATTGGATATTTTTTTCCAGCCAATTTCATTTCCTGACGAAGTTCTTCCCGCACTTCCATCAGAATTCTTCCAAGGAAATTCTTTCCTTTCCATTTGGATACATCCATCCAATCATGGTCATCCAGTGCAATACCGATTCCCCACTTCGGGTCAATAGGAGAACACTCCGCGAGAAGTGCATCTTTTGTATGAAGCAGTACATTCATTATGCCTATGTTTTGGCTGAACTTTGCCTTGACTCCACGCTTTACTATTGTGTAGCATGTAGCCTCCCAGGTCTCTGATTTGAATTCCGGAAATGGCTGTCCTGCAATTGCTTTGCACTGCTTGGGGTCAGATGTCTGCATGATCTTTTCAGCAAGATCTTCTCTTCCGAACATCATGACTTTGTGGTACATCATGAATTGCTCTGAATTTGCGAAATGCTTACCTGCATAATCAAAATCAGCCGGATACCAGTTACAGAAACAGCCATAGGTCTCATATTCATGATAGAATCCGATTATTGGAATCTGATCATCTGCGCACTCTTTTTGATTCAGTTCTGCAGAAAGCATGGAAAACGCCTTATCATAAGCTTCCTTCGTATCATGGTCAAAAAGTATCAGATATATCTCGTCTATATTATGGGATTTTTCAGTCAAAAAATCATAAATCGCATGTGCTGCTGTATAAGCTGCTTTATTCAATGGGCAGCCATGTATGCCGGTCGAAATCGAAGGAAATGCAATTCTTCTGATTCCAGGTCCCAATTCAAACGCCGGATTTTTAGGCGGCCCAATATACTCAGGATAATCACGGGCAATTAGAAGCGAGTTCTTATAACAGTCCGCCAACAGCTTGATCTCATTTTTATTGCCACCTGCCCAAACTGGTCCTTTAGTATGAATTACCTTTTTGCAAGGAAGGCGATACGCTCTCGTTATCACTGCTTCTCCTGTCTTACATTCTTTATATTTTTTATACTCTGCTGCAAGTCCCGGTCCGGCTGCTTTATGAATCGCGTTGTTGACGCCGCTCCCTCCTTCGGAAGGATTACCTGCCGAATTAACAATGGCATCAACAAAATCAGCTTTAGTTATATCGCCTTGAACTGTGCGGATTACTGTCCTTCCGATTTTGATTTTCATATTTGTTATCCCTCTTGGTATCTCTGTTAGAGTACAGTTTTCTTTCGATTTCCGTACTCTGGTTCTTATATTCTTAGAACCATAAACTCAATCACTCACCAACCCATATTTTTCCGCAATCTCTACATAAATATTTGTTGTGCTTTTTCTCTTTTATTCCGGTGAACAGTAATGATGTTCCACCTGTAGCAATCCCAAGTCCAAGTTTGGATAATGATATGTTCTCTTTTTCTACGACCGTTGCTTTGTGCATGAGTGGATTAATCGTAGGTGTTATATATGCCACCTTGTGGGTATTTTCACTAACCGAAAGGATATCGATATTCCTTCCGTTACATCTTGGACAGCACAAAATTGCCTTTCTCCTTTTTTCGGCCTTTTCAATTTGCTGCATTTCTACGAATTGTTCTTTTAAGCTTTTATGGTATATATGCTCTTTATGATGCGCATAATACTCTTTTATAGCCTTTTTTGCAGTTCTTGTATCAGTCCCGGTTCTTTTAACATATTCCTTAACCGCGTGCTCTGGGTTCACCGGATACTTTCTGCGTATTGTTTCGAGCATCGGCTCATCACAAAATGTGGCAATAGTATCATATGTGCTACATCCACATTCAGGGCAATTATCTAATTTATCAGAATATTCACTACCACAGTTCGAGCAATTAATCAGTCCCATTTGTGTCCTCCTTTTGTTTTGAATTTGACTTTCTTTTAGGGATGCGAATATATAGCGCACTAGTAATTGATATCAGCTTCTGCAGCATTAATACATTGACCTGATACCCTCCTCGCGGTACTCCTTGAGATCACTCAGATACGGCGCAGATTTTCTACGTTCCGTTTCGGAAGGTTCACCGAATCGTTTGCCAGGTTTACAAAAACCGCATCCGCAACCGATATGGCCTTTGCTATACTGTCCGTCATATTTGAAGTAATAGCCGTCATACACAGCATCAACAATTCTTTTCTTCCTACGAATTGCGCGATCACGCTGTTCTCTTCGATACTCTCTTCCTCTTTGTTCCATATTTGTCCACCTCTGAATTAGATTTACTGACGCTGCAGCAATCTTCAGAGGAGCAATTACTACAGCATCAGCAGGTGGACTTTATGGGTAGCAAAATAGGTAATCATAATTAATTATCACCCTTCTCTGTATTCCATGATTTCCCCAACATTACACTTCAATATCCGGCATAACCTGTCGATTGTTTCCGTGCTTACTACTTCATTCCTTTTTAGCCTTGTAAGTGTAGCATTACCGATTCCTTCTTTATGAAGCCTATACTGACTAACTTTTTCTTCTTTCATCTTTTCCCATAGTTTTTCATAAATAATCATAATTTCTCCCTCATCGTTATAATTAGTCAGCCTGTTAATATCACTTGTTCCGCTTCTTCGGAACTATCAACTGCATATGCAACTCCTTCTCGTCCTGCATCGGTTCTGCCGGAATTGTCTCATACTGCCCATGCGCATACAGTGCTCCAGTTACAGCGAGGCAAATTGCATCGATCAGGTCATCCTGCTTGCACCCAAGTTCCTTTGCATTATCGTACATTCCATAAAGGTCCTTTTTATCCAGGAACTCTGACAGTACGGCTTTTCGCTGGGACGGCCCCGGTTCTTCTTGTTTCCTGCTCATCAGAACGGCTCCGTTCAGTCTGGCAAAATCCACTTCCGGGTGGCTCTCCAGTATCTTGTTCTTGTACTCAGGGTGATCATTCAGAAATATATCTAATTCCCTAATCTTTGGAATGATCGCGATGGACTGCTTTGCAAGACTCTTACCCAATGTGCGGATATTCGCCTGTTTCTGGGCCTCTTCTCCATCCGCATATACAGCATCCCTGGAAGGTATGGGGAATACAGAAGATCCTTTCGGGCCAAGTTCTTTTCTTGCTTCATCATCAGGGCGTTCCTGTTCTTTACTGTTTCTCAGTCCTATAGCCATATCAATCAGGAACGCGTCAAAAGAGGGATACTCTTCTACCAATGAAGATATATATTTATATCTCTTCAGCTGCATGTCACCATGATCCAATACAGCTGCGATCCAGCCTCCTCTGCAGCCATCAACTCCGATATATAGCCCATCCTGAGTAATGGTTTTCTTCGGTATCGGATACTCCAACGCCACATTCATGATGTGGGCAATGTTTTGCTCTCCTGCGAAGCGGTCCCTGTCCGTAAAGTCTTCCGTCAGTGGCAGCCATAAAAGCGGATTGGTCTCTTCTTTGAGCAAAACATCTTCATCCAGTTTCCCAACATACATTTGCAGGTCAAAGCCCTGATGATAGTAACGGATGTCCATCAGACGGTATAGGCGGATCTGGCCTCTGGTGATGCCTGTTTCCTCGAATAATTCCCGATAGGCGGCGGTTTCTGAATCTTCGCCCGGTTCTACTTTGCCACCGACGAAGTTGTACAGTCCTTTGTACGGGTCCTTCTGCCGTTTGCAGAAAAGAGCCCGGTCCTTTGTTTTGTTGAAAACGATGATACAGTTATAAATCAGATTCATTGATTGTCCTTTTAACTATTCCACAGGTCTTATTTCCTGGAAAAGATTACCGCTTCCCCTGCAATTAGTACTCTATACATCCCTATACAGTTTGGATTTGTCCATACGGCGATACAGTTCCCAGGTCTGCCTGCAGCATCGCTCTGCGTGCGAAGATCCATTGACATGGATCCTTAACTTTCTGACAAGGCTGTCAAGTTTGTAAGTTGATTCTGCAGGCAGATGGTTTTCCGCCATTTCCTCGGTGTCGATGATCAGGTTCGACAATGGTATTCCGAGAAGAACGCCGTATGCCTCTTCCAGTGCTTTTCTCAAGTTTCCGTTTATTCCATGGGACACGATCGGAAGGAATCCTACGAAATCAATGAACTCCCTGAGAGCATTTCTCTCGACTGTTCTGCTGCAGTCTTTTGGCTCATCTCCGGTTTCAGAGGAGTCCTCTCCTCGGTGGGTCATGTAAATTCGTTTATTCAGAATGCCTCTCTCTTCCCCGTTGATCACCTTGATCGCACAGAGCCGCCGGATCCTGTCAGGCTCGTCTTCTGAAAGCCATAAAGATATCACCGCATAAGAGCCGTCGCTGCCATGCCGCGGTATCTTTGTCATGTCCCCCAAAACATTGAACTCCCGCATATACAGATCAACTGTTATTGTCACGGGAATCCCAGCTTCAGATTCCAGCATCTGCTTCGGGTATTTGCGGCTGTACACATATTCCTCCTGAGGGACATCCGGGATCACGCCGTAGAACACTTTTCCGTGGTCCATAAGTGCACTCATCACAAGGTTCTCGCGACGGGGAATGTAGCCGAGTTTTCTGCCTTTCCCGTCCACCGCCATTATTGCCTGTTCATCGTACTCGTTTTCAGGCTCGCGCAGGAGCACTATCCTGTCACCGGGTTTCAGATCATTGACGAGCGTCTCCGCTCCTCCCTGAAATCGCATGCCGACGATCGACTGCCTGCCGATGTAGATTTCTTGGGAAAATGGAGACGGCATCTCATCACTGCCTTGCAGTAGTACAGTCAGGTCTCCGTTTGAAATTCCGGGAAGATTGGACTTTCTGTCACTCATAACATCTCCCTTTGTATGTGTCATTTATCCTGTTTCTTCTCTTTCATCCGCCGCTTCAGCTCTGCGATATACTCGTCAACTTTATCTAGCATGGCTCTCACTTCCGCCAGGCGGTCCACCAGTTCCCGGTGTTTCATCTCCAATGCCTTGTCGTCATCCAGCAGGGCTTTGATCGTATACGGGAAGGATGTCTTGATTTGGCGGATCTCTTTTTCAAGCTCTGCACACCGCTTACGCAGTTTCTCAATAAGTTCCCGCAGCTGTGCTCTGCCTTCTTCTGTATCTTCGAATGATTCTTCTGATTGTTCGGTTCCGGACAGTTCCTCCCAGATCTTCCGCATCTCTTCGAGGTCGCCTGCTTTGTACGCTTTGTTGGCACGGTCAAGCAGGTCCTTTTCTCTTTCTGTCGGATTCGGATGGACATCCGGATGCAGGCGCTTCACAATCTGCCGGTACAGACGCTTGAGTTCGTGAATGGGATCTTCATCCTCATTGATTTCGTTGATGGGATCCTCATCCTGCCCTTCCCCGAAACCGATTCGTTTATGAGTCTCCGCTTCTGTTCCTGCCGGTTGTTCTGTTTCTGCCGATTGTTCTGTTCTGTTTTCCTTTTTCCTGTCTCTGCTCTCCTGCTCATGCCTGGACCACTGTGTTTCATTCTCCCAGTGTTCCCGGAACCTTCGGGCTTCCTCTGCCCTTTTTTTCAAATCCTCTTCATAGGCGCGGAACTCCTCATGCGCTTTCTTTTCAGCCTCCTTCATGGAGGGCTTTTCCTGTCGGTTTAGCTGTGCCTGAAGAATTTCGATGATCCGCTGCTTTTCTTTCAGATACATCTGTGCGGCAAGAATTTCCCGTTCTACAGAGCCAATCTTTTCATCATATTTTGCCTGAAGTGCCGGACAGATATGATATAGCAGATCATCGCGCTCCGCAGTCAGTTCAATGACCCGCGCGCGCAGTTTTCTCACTGTTTCGAGGAGCTTCTCATATTCAGTTTGAACCGGAATAATTGTATCTGTCATACCATATTTCCCTTAACTATCAATGAAATCTCACGATTTTGATAACAGCGGTCTGAATCCTAAGTTATCTGAGTGAAGTCCAATACTATTATATAGTTTATGACTGGGTAATCCATGGTTTTATAGGCTGCAAATTTGCGCTGGTCTAAAAACAAGCCAACAAAAGAGACCTCTGGGGTAGTTTGTCCACAACTGTGCACAACTGTGGACCCACAACTGTGGACAAACTACCCCAGAGGTCTCTTTAAAACACTTCAGATCATTCGATCGATATGTATTTGGCATATAACAGCGGTACAGTAAGTGAATTCCCCATTACTGTTTTGTAAGTATACGTTCCGCCAAGCATACCATACATGGTTACGATGTCGTCCTCGAGAATTCTGCTGGCTCCCTTTTGGGCTTCGTAGTATACGAGAATCGTATCGTCATATCCCCAGCGCGTCTTGGTTATATTGACGCGAAGTGTATAGGTATTACCTTCCTGCATGACTTGTACGACTTTCCCTGTGAACTTGGCCTTATCGCCTTTGTAGTCATCCGGATCTCTGGCAATTTCCTCATAGGAGTAGCTTTCACACTCATCCTTATACGCTTCTTCTTTTTCTTCTTCCGAGAGTTCGTATGATTCGGTTTCGAGTTGTTCACCGCAGTTCACACAAACTTTTGCCCTCGTTCCCGCAGATGTGGAAGTTGCTTCTTCTATGATCTCCCAGTCTTCTCCCGGCGTATGGCCTGTCGCCGGGACCTCTTCCGATACAGTCTGCCCGCATACTGTACAGGTTCCTTCACGTGTTCCGGTTTCAGTGCAAGTCGGCTCTTTTGTGACTTCCCAATCCTCTACGACATGGCCTGACGGCTCTCCCTCTGTTGCGCCGCAGACACTGCAGGTCTTGGGCTTCGTACACGTCGCCTCCTGCCATTTGTGCCCCAGTGGTTCTCCTTCTGTCTCTCCGCAGACACTGCAGGTCTTGGCTTCCGTGCACGTCGCTTCCTTCCATTTGTGCCCCAGTGGTTCTCCTTCTGTCTCTCCGCAGACGCTGCAGGTCTTGGCTTCCGTGCACGTCGCCTCCTTCCATTTGTGTCCCAAAGGTTCTCCTTCTGTCTTTCCGCACTCGGTGCACGTCTTGGGCTCCGTGCAAGTTGCCTCCGCCCAATTGTGCTCATGTCCGCAGCCGGTCAGAGCAGTCAGAAGCGCGCTGAAAATCAGTGCTGTGATGATAGTGCGGCCGATTGATCTGTATTTTGAAACGATACCGGCCAGAAAATTGTTGTGCATATCTGTGATCCCTCCTACTATTTAGTCAGTTCATATGCCTCACTATACACATTTGCACAATAAAAAAGGTCGCCGGAATGGCGACATTTCTTAGGGGTCCCATACTGTGAGCAACTCGCTCCGCCCGCCCCTGGCCGGTGCGGGGGGAGGTCCGGCCGGTTTTATTGGGGCGTCATCCTCCGAGGATGGTCTGGTCATATTCATATAGAGCGTAATTGATAGTCCTGATATCGTATACCCCGCGCTCGATAAAGTACCGTACGATGAGATCTCCTTTATTGCTCGGAGAAAGCGCATACTCTGCGCGTGCGAGAAGATCAACCGTGTCCTCTATACTGAGCCTGAGCGCAATCGCCAATGCCAAAACAATGTGCTTTCTGGGGTGATAGGCGGGATTGCTGCGTATTTTGGAAAACAGCTTCCTGTCCATATTTGCTCGCTTATATACCTCCACATCGGTCATACCGCTCATATCGATACGCAAAAAGAGCATCTCGTGAAATGTCTCGCCGACTTCTTCCATAAGCTGGTCCAATGTAAATCTCTCCCGGTCGGTATACTCTTCAGAGAAACCGCTCCCGGCTTTTTCTACATCTATAATGCCGGCGCCTGCATCTATAAGAATCGGATCTGAATAATTTTCCTGAATATATAGGGCCAATTCACCCCTTTGTTCCTGTGTGAACATATGTCTTCTCCTTATGCAGTATCAATCCTTGTATTTCCGGCTGATCTGCATTATGGCCTCCAGCGCTTCTGCTTCATGGTTCGGCTCTATATATTCGTCTGTGACATATTTGTGCACGTTTTCAACCTGTCCGTGGGACATTTCTGCCAGCATCCTGTCAATATCTGCAATTTGGGAGATACGCCGCTTCTCTTTGAGATTTCCCATATACTCCTTATCAATCTTTTTTTCCATCTGCTTCCCTCCTCACATTTCGAATGGTATATGGAACACTTTACACATTCGTACTGTAAAAAAGGTCGCCGGAATGGCGACATTTTGTCACCTTCAGATTTCTGCCGTCTCTGCCTCCGTTTGCCTGACTCTCTCGATTGCTTCATGATATCTGCGAATCGTGTGATCGATCAGGATGCTTTTCTCTGCGTGGACGCTTAATGAACACGCCATTTCATCGCCACACTCGCCTTCGAACAGGATTGCCAAGTCTGCCGTCCATCCGGCGAGATCGTAAATCGCCTCTGCCCAGTCATGCAGATCATTAGGCGCAATATCCTCATCGGACAGCTTTATGTACAGGCTCTTCACCCGCCCTATCCAGGAGTAGTACAGTGCCCTCATTTCCGCCATCGTCCGTGTCCGGTTCTTCACTTCCTGCAGGTCATACACAAAACTCTCTGCGTTTGAAACGATCAGCGCCAGCAATTTTTTGACATCTCTGACGAATTCTTCCCGCGTTTTCGTCGGCTCCTGGATCCGCTTTAGCAAGTCATACGACGTGTTGCGGAAAACATATATTCCATCACATACTACTGCAGCGGCATTTCTGCCATAGTACTTGCTCTGCATCTCTTCTGTTGCAGTCCAAATTGTATAGGCATAGTGGAGGCTGTTCAAGATGTCCCCCTCATCTGCGCCAAAATAGCACCAAACCACATCTTCTTCCATCCCCTCTGTGCGGATCCTGCCTACAATGTCCCGGGCAGCCGACGCAAGTTCTTCAGTTGATATACCGGCGGGGGTTCCTGAGTGTTTGTCAGTTGGATGCAGTAAAACAAAAACCGCCAACCTCTTCTCCTTCTGTGTATCAAGTGATTTGAAGTGATGAATATTCCCGGTGCAGTTATGCTGCATTTTGCCAGATTCCTGTACTCTATCCTTTGTCCCGAAATAAATCGTTCCGCCAATGCTGCTGCGAAAAACCGGATACTGCTGTCTTGCGGGCTCATGATAATTCCTGATCGTTATGATTCTCATCATCACATCATAAATGTCATTAAGCGAGACCCTTCCCGAACTGCGGGTAATCCCGGCTGTGAGGGGGGAGGAGATCTTATCCTCGAGCGAGACAGGGGTCTGACCCTCGAGCAAGGCAGAGGTCTGACCCTCAGCTGAAGGGGCAGTTAATTCCATGATAGCCTGGGACAGTGCGCCGGTGAACACACTACATTTTCTCTCAGGCCACAGTCTGGCCGTCTCATCCGCGGATGTCGACGCCATAACGGCAATTCCCTTGCCTGCAAATTCGCTAAACGCCTGATCAAACTGCAGTGCCCTCGGTCCTTTGCCCTCAAAACCACCTGCGTAACAGCAGTCAAGAATCACGATTTTCCCGCCAGCTGCCAGACGGCTGACATAATCGATCACGCTCTGCAGCATGACCATGCCGTCGCTGAAGACAATGCCGGCTGCTGTAGTGCATGGGCTTGACGCGCCGTTTGAGCCAGGCGCAGTGTTCAGGCTGTCTTTGCGCTGTCCGTGCCCGGAAAAATAAAGCAGAAAGACATCCTCATCCGACAAGTGCCCTTCAACATCTGCAATGGCATGTGCGAGTGACTTCATGCTCACTTTTCCGCGATTATCATTTCCGGTAACCACACGGATGTTTTCCCCCGGAATTCGGAGGCCCTCATTCAGTGCCCGGTGCATTATCTCAATATCGCGTTTATATGTAGGAATATCGGCGGCACCGATATCTTTGTAGTCGCCGACGGCAATCAGTATTGCGTAAACCATATTAAAAAACCTTTGGGAGAAGCTCTTTATAGGATTTGTTTTTATATGATTCGATGAAACCATTTGGACTTATCATCATGGTGGTTTATTTCCTTTACTTGTATGCTTTCTCCTTACATGCTTGTAGAACATCCACATACTACAATCCCTATCATAGTTGACATTGCGATTGCATCCGCTACCAGCGGAATCATAGCTGCATAAAATGCTCTCATTTCTTCCATCCGGTAGTATGCTACATACAGCACGATACCTATCAGGAAAGCAACTGCAATAATAACGATAATGGCAGAGAAGCTTTTGCCGCCGAGCGATCCGATTGCATAAAGTCTGTCAGCAACAATTGTTTCCAGCATTGTCCATCCAACGATCAGGAATAGTTCTGTTGTCACAACCCGGTTGAAAAACACCTTCGTCACAGCAAAAAGTACGAAGTAAGCTGCGATCCCACAGATTAATATCATGCTTTGACTGATCAAGGGTTCTCTGATTTTCTCAGCAGGCATCAGACTGAAGACTACACCGGCAAAGCCCAAGACCATCGTAATCAGCAGTAAGGCCCCATTTACTCCGCCTGCACGGCTTACATAGATTCCCGGGCGAAAACCTCTGTACCACCAGATCAGATACACGGTGCAGCAGAGTATCAATAAGATCTGTCCTGTGATAATCGTTTTCATCTTTTGCGCCTTTATTAGTGTCCATGCTTTCCAACGTACCAGTCAATCGCGAAGATCAATGCCGCGCAAAAAGCGCCGCACCCTGCAAATCCATACCCGGTTCCCGATTCATATTCAATGATCTTGCCGGTAATGCTTTTTGTGACCAGCACATGATCTCCTGGCTTTATAGGAATCCAGGTATTGTCGTGAACCGTCACCGTTGCCGTTTCACCGTTATAGTCCACCTCAACAACGGCATATGCAACTGTTTTATACGTTCTGGATGATTTTGTCCCTTTACTCTCTCTTCTTGTATAGGTATCAACCACCTTCGTGACCTGAACCTGCTGACACGGCCGCATTATCAGAAATACGCCCCAAATGAACATAATAATAAATGGAATCATTATCATTCTACTTCTTTTCATATGTGTCACCTCTTTCTCCTCTTTTTCTGCGCCAAAACCATCCGGCGCTTTATACTTGCGGTTGAATGACAATTCCCACTCCTTTTCGTATATTAGTTATGACAGGAGAAATCCCTGATCAGTTTAGAAATCTATGAAAGGAAAAGGTACACGACCATGACACGCATCACTGTTTTATCAAGCTCATTAGTTCTTTATCTGTCCCTTCTGCTCTCCTGCAGCAAGGTCATATTGGCGTGCGAGAATACTCCGATAAAACAATGGCGCAAATGAGCTTTATATCAGGTTCATGGATCATTGGCCGTCTGTCCGGAGAGCTCCGCGCAGGCGGCCTTTTTGCGTGTCAGCAGAGCTCATTACAAATAAACACGCCTCTGTAGCAGAATTGGAATATGCGCCGGGCTAAGAATCCGGGTCTTTTGCGGGTTCGATCCCCGCCGGAGGTATTTTATGCAGGAGTGACGGAACTGGAATACGTACCTGCCTTAGAAGCAGGGTCTTGAGGGTTCGACCCCCTTCTCCTGTACTTAATATTTTGCCCGGGTGCATGGAAATGGTTATACAGGCATGGCCCAGAACCATGTGTCCGTAAGGACTTGCGGGTTCGAATCCCGCCCCGGGTACTTTACGCTGTGATGCCGCAACTGGTACCGGGCCGGTCTTGAAAACCGGTGATCCGTGGAAACGGACTGGGGGTTCGAGTCCCTCTCACGGCGCTCATACAATATCGGCAGATATGCAAACTGGATTAAGCAAGCGGTCTGTAAAACCGTCGCCTTCGGGCTTGTAGGTTCGAGTCCTACTCTGCCGACTTATACGCCGTAGTCCCTCAGCTGGTGGAGGAGCTGCCTGCTAAGCAGCTGGTCGGTAATACCGGCTTGCGGGTTCGAATCCCGTCTTCGGCGTTCACAAAT
>Ga0256405_10002654_pt1 | contig 39851 bp, 41 predicted proteins | sample RumenRJG_02DNA_FD_189096 | JGI IMG/M metagenome (GOLD analysis project Ga0256405, IMG submission 189096) | Bovine rumen microbial communities from Lethbridge, Alberta, Canada - RJG_02 | ecosystem: Host-associated > Mammals > Digestive system > Stomach > Rumen | place: Canada: Alberta... | reverse complement strand
AAAGGAAAATGCAATGAACAACGAAATCCGAAACGAAAGTCAAGCCCTGCCGGAGTCCATCCGCTACGTTGGGGCGGATGACCTCACCTTGCCCCTTTTTGAAAACCAGTACCCTGTCCAGCCGATGGGCGTGAGCTACAACTCCTACCTCATTCTGGATGAGAAGGTCGCCGTCATGGACAGCGTGGACGCCCGCTCGGCGGACGAATGGCTCGCCAAGCTCGCACACGAACTGGATGGGCGCAGACCGGACTACCTGGTGATCTCCCACATGGAGCCGGATCACTCCGGCAGCATCCTGCGCCTTGCGGAGCGGTATCCTGAAATGCAGCTTGTCGGCAACGCCAAAACCTTCACGATGCTCCGCCAGTTCTTCGGCGCGTCTGCGCCGGCAAACGAGCGTCTGGTAGAGGTCGGCGAGGGCGGGACGATCTCCCTCGGCACACACACGCTTCATTTTATGCTCGCCCCGATGGTCCACTGGCCCGAGGTGATGGTCGCCTACGAGGAAACAGAGAAGATACTCTTCTCCGCCGACGCCTTCGGGCGCTTCGGCTCGCTGGGGCGCACCGCCAACGCGCCGTGGGCACCGCAGGCACGACGCTACTACTACAACATCGTCGGCAAGTACGGCGCGCAGGTACAGGCACTGCTGAAAAAGGCGTCCGCGCTGGAGATCAAAACGGTCTGCCCGCTCCACGGGCCCGTGCTGACGGGCGAAGCACTCGGCGAGGCCCTGCGCCTCTACGGCCTGTGGTCGCGCTGGCAAAGTGAAGCACCCGAGGAGATCCTGCTCGCCCACGCCTCCATTCACGGCAACACCGCCCGCGCGGCGGAGCTGCTCAAGCAAAAGCTGGAAGCGAAAGGCGCGCGGGTCACGCTCTGCGACCTGACGACGACCGAAGTCTCCTACGCGGTGGCGAACGCCTTCTACTGCGGTAAGCTCGTACTGGCCTGCTCGACCTATGACGGCGGACTGTTCCCTCCCATGGAGGAATTTCTGAGCCACCTGCAAGCCAAAGGCTTCCGCGACCGCACGGTGGGCCTGATCGAAAACGGCTCGTGGGCGCCTGCCGCGGCGCGGCTGATGCGCGCGAGGCTCGAGGAAATGAAGGACCTGCGCGTGTGCGACACCGTGGTGTCGCTGCGCAGCGCGCTCGGCCCTGCAAGCGAGGCGCAGATGGACGCGCTGACCACGGAGCTGTGCGCAGAATAAAGACGCAAACCGCTGATCCGGTATGGTATCCCACCTTGCTGCCGCCGGATACCGCAAGATGCATCGTGGAAAGGCGAAGAGCTCTATGAAACGAAAATACAAGGGATTTACCTTGATGGAGTTATTGGTCGTAATTGCGATTATCGCCGTACTGGTCGCCATTGCGATCCCAATGCTTGCCTCTCAACTGGAAAAAAGCTGGGAGGCGACAGGCCTTGCCAATGTGCGCTCTGCCTATGCACAGGTTTCTGCAGAGGCCATGTTGGGAGATACCACGGCTACTGTCACAGTTGATTTGAAGCAAAGAGAGGCCGACTGGCAGTCGGTAGATCCCGTAAACATCGGCGGCATCGTTCACTCCAGAGGGCAGCCCGACACAAACAACTGGATAGGCACTGCCACGCCGGGAGGAAGCTGTATGGTTTCCTATAATGAGAGCTGCGGCGTGGTGCTCACATGGAGTGGGAGTGCAGCACCGTCCGAGCCAGACTACCCATTTAATACCAACGAGAATTTTTTTGATGTGCTGTACAAGGCGGCTTTTTGGACAGATGGCACGCTCAAAAACAACCAGTCTTTCGAGTTTGACTCTCGCTGCCCGGAGTCGGACTTTATTCCGGCAATTCAGCAGGAGATCGACAAATTGGACAACAGCCTTCTGCAACAGGCGGATTGCACATGGGCATATTTGGGATTCAAAAAGAAAAATGATGCAGAGCAGAAAAAAACTGCTTCCTCTTATGGACTTCTCTTGACACGAATAAGGTCGGCGGCGGAAAACAGATCCCTGTGCTCATTCAAACCGGTGATGGAACGTACTATGTTTCCGAAACCACGACTCATCAGCGATGGAGAAATAACCAAAAGTATGTCACCGTTTCGGAGCGAATGGCAGACTACCAGGATCTTTTGAACTCAGACGCGGAATACTCCACGCTGGAGGCCGCCTACGACGCATACAAAACAGCCCTGAACAACGCAAAATACGACGGGGTTCGTGGAAGTTCAGGCCAATAAGGCTGCAAAAAGTCAGCTTCCTCTATACTGCGCGGTTCGATATCGTCGAAAGCACATAAAAGCATCCGCGCGAGGGGCTCAAAGATGTCTCTTTCTTGATCTTGACCGTGAACTTGCCGGTAGCAGCAACGTGAAGCCAGACCGGTCAAGCCAGAGCGCTCCAATCAACACACTCGTGCCATGTGCAAGTACCGCTGGTACAGGCGCAGCGATGAAATGCCTCAAAGCCAAGTCTTGGTGATGTGCCACAGGGAAAAGCTCCATCAAATTGGATTCTTGCATGGCAGAAAGGACCGCATTACCGAGCGTGAGTATTGGGTACAGTGCAAAGGACAGGCAAAGCAGAATAAAGAAGTCGCCTCCTTTCCAACCGTTGGACAATCTGCCAAACCTCTATGGAGTTTGAAAAGGATCTGTTTTGAGAAAAGTGATTGTAAATATTTGAAAATCGCATACAATCATCTCAGCTTCCATAATAATCCAAAACTGAATGAATCAAAGGAGAAAATGATAATGAGTATGACCGCAAGAATGGTAATGAAGATTATTGGCGCAAGTCTGGCATTTGCTGCGTTTGTTTGTCTGCTGATTGGCGGTTGGCATGATATCGGTGCTGGCTATACTTGCGTGAAGAATCGGATGAATAAGAGATTCCGCTCCGAGTATGACGATTATGATGAGGAAGATTCGATAGGGACTCCTTCCACGTAATTTCAGGGAATTAAGTGGACTTGCCGTAGAATTTCCTCACCTGCAGAAGCCCCCCGCAATTCACACGCCAGATGCGTACAGAAAGCAAAAAGGACAACCGTAGATCTGGCTTCCTAAACCGCTACCCGTCAAGAGGACAGTGAAAAAATAAAATTTTCCCGACCAGCAGAGTAAACTGCTGGCCGCTTTTTATGCGGCAAGAGAGAGTCTGTGCTTTTCTAAGGGGTCATCACCCCTAAATTGCGTTGTCCTCGTCTGGTGTTGTAATAACGGATATAACGCTCAATCATCTGAATGAGATCTTGCTTGCTGGTAAAGCGTCTTCCGTAATAACGTTCTCGCTTCAGGATATCCCAGAAGCCTTCCATGGGATCGTTGTCAATGCAACGCGCAACACGCGTGACATACTTTGAGTCATTCCTGCCTGCACCAACTTCTGACGGAACACTCTGCCAGTGTACTGGAATCCCCCACCGTTGGTGGTCAGCGTAAAGCAGAAATTTTTGCCCCGTTCCTTTTCCACACCGCGGGCATACTCCACCAACTGCTTCACCACGTCCCAGTTCATCAGCGGCTCACCGCCGAAGAAGTCCATCTCCAGATTGGTGCGCCCGCCGTATTTTTCCATCATCGCCGATACGATCTCATCCGCTGTATGATCCGGGTAAAGCGCAATGATGTCATGAGCTATGAGTGTCAGGAACTGCAAAATGCAGCGAACGATGTTGACCTGACCTTAGAGGAACGAGATGAGGCGGCGGAGCAACTGGAGCGGTTAGCAGATGCAAAAGATGCACACGCACAGTACATCATCGGCACGGCGTACCGTAACGGTGGGCTGCTGATACCGGACACGGTAAAAGCACGAAAACTGTTGGAACGTGCAGCCGCGCAGGAAATCGACGCGGCGCAGTATGCGCTGGGCAAGCTGTACCTCATGGGCGAGAGCGTTCAACAAGACACCGATACTGCCTACCAGTGGTTCACGAAAGCATGTTGCGGCGGACATACCTACGCAGGGATGTTCATGGATCGTATAGAGCGCGGCGAGCGGCGCCCGCCCTCGGTTATGCTGGCGACCACACGGCTGCTCTACCACATGGGCAACATCTTCCGGGACAACGCGCCTATCCCTGCTGCCACCGGCATTCAAATCGACCGTAAGCGGCTACAGGAGCTCCAACGCAAACGCATCACCCTCGGCCACAAGCCGGACGATCATGAACTTGAACCGCAGGGATACACGATGCAGTTCCATTGATTCTGTAAATGCAAAAGGTGGCACAAAGCGTATATATTTTGCGTTGCTATGGACAAAGAAGCATTCCAAAAGCAATAGCTTCCTGCACCGAGTTATGGTATGTATGTTGGCTGCCGTGGAGAACACTGTTGCCACAGGTGGTAAGGTGCCCCCCTGCGCAAAGGACCTTCCTATTTTCGACAGCGCAGCCGCTTTGCAACACACGCAGCGGAGCGAGCTCGAATCGCTTGCTCCGCTGCGTGCGTTTACTGTGTGTTATTCTCCCCGGTAGCTCACGTGCAGCAGCTCGTGGCAGCGCTCCTCGCCGTATTCGGCCATCATGCGTACCACGATGGGATTGCGCTCGGCGCGTTTGAACATTGCCGCGTTGTCGGACTGGTGCAGACCGTCGCCGCGCTTTTCCTTCGTGGCCTTGAGCCCGTAGGGCTGTCCCGCGCCGCCGACGCAGCCGCCCTGACAGGTCATGACCTCGATAAGATGGTAGAACGCCTCGCCCTCGTCAATTCTTTTGAGCAGCTTTCTTGCGTTGGCAAGACCGTTGACCACCGCGAGCTTCAGCTCGGTATCCCCGATGGTGACCGTCGTCTCCTTGATCGGCGCGTCGCCGCGCAGGCCGAGAATACTGATCTCGCGCAGAGCGTTCTTGCTCTTATCCGGCAGGCAGTGACGAACCACCGCCTCGGCCACGCCGCCGGTCGTGCCGTAGATGACCGCTGCGCCGGAGCCGAGACCGAACGGCAGGTCGGGAGATTCCAGCTCCAGTTCATTGAGCTGGATGCCCGTCTCCTGCATCATGTCAATGACCTCGTGCGTGGTGAGCACCAGATCGACGTCGGGGCGGCCGTCGTGAATGAATTCAGGGCGCGTGGCCTCCATCTTCTTCGCCGTGCAGGGCATGATGGCGATGTGGTAGGTCGTGCGGCCGTCCTGTGCGTCCTTTTCTGCGTACTTGTCGCGGAAGATCGCGCCTACCATCTCCATCGGCGACTTGCAGGTGGAGATGTTCTTGAGATACTTGGGGTTCTCGTTCTCAAGGTACTTCACCCATGCGGGGCAGCAGGAGGTAAACATCGGGAACGGGCCTCCGTTTTTCAGCCGCTCCAGAAATTCCTCGGACTCTGCGATGGTCGTGAAGTCCGCGCCGAAGGTCGTGTCGTACACCTCGTCCACGCCCATGAGCTTGAGCGCCGTGACGAGCTTATCGAGCACGTTTTCACCGGCAGAGATGCCAAAGGCCTCGCCCACGGCCACGCGGACCGCGGGCGCGATCTGGATGACCACGCGCTTTTTCGGGTCGTGGATGGCGCGCCACGCCTCACCGATCTGGTTCTTCACCGTGATCGCACCAGTGGGGCACACGGCGGCGCACTGACCGCAGCTCACGCATTTGGTCTGCGCCATTTTGCGGTCGAACGCAGGCATGACCTGCGCGCTGCTGCCGCGATAGGCAAAGTTCAGAATGCCCATGCCCTGCATCTCTTCGCACACGCGCACGCAGTCGCCGCAGAGGATGCATTTGTTCGGATCGCGCAGCACAGCGGGCGAGGTGTTGTCGATCTCATAGCGCTCGCGCGTATCCTCAAAGCGGATGCGACGCACGCCGAACTGCTGCGCTAATGTCTGCAGATGGCAGTGACCGCTTTTCTCACAGGTCGTGCAGTTGCAGTTATGGGAGGCGAGCAGCAGCTCCAGGATCATGCGGCGGTGCTTCAAAAGACGCGCGCTGTTTGTGCAGATGCGCATACCGTTGCGCGGTTCCATCGAGCAGGATGCGTCGATCTTGCCGGTCTCTTCATTCTCCACCACGCACATACGGCACGCGCCGTAAACGGAAAGGTCGGAGTAATAGCAGAATGTCGGCATTTCGATGCCGGCCTTGCGGATCACGGAGAGCACGTTCTTTTCGCCGTCGTAGCTGACGCGCTGTCCGTCAATGATCATCATTCCCTTTGCCATGGCTCAATCCTCCTCAATGGCGTCGATCGCGCCGAACGGGCACGCACCCCAGCACGCACCGCAGTGGATGCACTTTTCGTTGTCGATCGTGTGCGGCATACGGATCTCGCCGGAAATGGCCTCCATCGGGCAGTTGCGCTTGCACTTGCCGCAGCCCTTGCACAGCTCCGGCTTGATGACAAGGCGGCGCTTACGGCCGTTGCAGATCGGGCAGTGGTGGTCGACAACGTGTGCGAGGTATTCCTTGCGGAAGTATTTGAGCGTGCTCACCACAGGGTTGCACGCCGCCTGGCCGAGACCGCACAGCGCCGTCTCGGTGATGGTGCGGGAAAGCTCCTCGAGCAGATCGAGGTCCTCAAGGCTTCCCTCGTTGTTCACGATGCGCGTGAGGATCTCGAGCATCCGCTTCGTGCCCTCGCGGCAGGGGACGCACTTGCCGCAGCTTTCATTTTGCGTGAAGCTCATGAAAAAGCGCGCCGTTTCCACCATGCAGGTGCCCTCGTCCATGACGACGAGACCGCCCGAACCGATGATGGCTCCGACCTTCTTGAGCGAGTCAAAGTCCAGCGGCAGGTCGAGGTGCTCCTCGGTCAGGCAGCCGCCCGCGGGGCCGCCGATCTGCACCGCCTTGAATTTCTTGCCGTCCTTGATGCCGCCGCCAATATCGAAGATGATCTCGCGCAGCGTCGCGCCCATCGGCACCTCGATCAATCCCGTGTTGACCACGTTGCCTGTCAGGGCGAAGGCCTTTGTGCCGGGGCTTTTCTCCGTGCCGATGCTGTGGAACCATGCGCTGCCGCGCAGGATAATCTGCGGAACATTCGCGTAGGTTTCCACATTGTTGAGCACCGTGGGCCGCGCCCAAAGACCCTGCTCGACCGTGCGCGGCGGCTTGACGCGCGGCATACCGCGCTTGCCCTCGATGGAAGCGGTCAGCGCGCTGCCCTCGCCGCAGACGAATGCGCCCGCGCCGCGGTTGATGTGCAGATGGAAGGAAAAGTCCGTGCCCAGAATGTTGTCCCCGAGCAGGCCCAGCTCCTCATCCCTGGCGATGGCGATGCGCAGGCGCTCGACTGCCAGCGGATACTCCGCGCGGACGTAGATGTAGCCCTCGTCGCTGCCGGCGGCGAGCGCGGCGATCATCATGCCCTCGATGACCGAATGGGGGTTGCCCTCCATGATGGAGCGATCCATGAACGCGCCGGGGTCGCCCTCGTCGCCGTTGCAGACTACATACTTCTTGCCCTTGGGCTGGCGGCGGACGCTGTCCCACTTTCTGCCCGCGGGAAAGCCCGCGCCGCCGCGGCCGCGCAGACCGGAATCGAGGATCTCACGGCAGATGTCCTCGTCGGACATCTCAAAGAGCGCCTTTTCAAAGGCGGCGTAGCCGTCGTGGGCAAGGTATTCGTCAATGTCCTCGGCGTCCGTCGTGCCGCAGTTTTCCAGCACCACGCGCTGCTGCTTGGCGTAAAAGGGGATCTCGTTGTGCTTGGCGTACCGCACGCCATTGAGCTCATAGAGCAGGCGCTCGACCGCCTCACCGCCGAGGATGGTCTTTTCAATGATCTCGTCGCAGTCCTCGAGCCTGACGTGCGTGTAAAGGAAGCCCTCCGGCTCGATCTGAAGCAGCGGCCCCATTTCGCAGAAGCCGTGGCAGCCGCTCTTTTTGAAGTGGATGGCGTCGTCTCCGCCCTCGTGGCGCAGCGCAACGCGCGTTTTCAGCCCGCGCTTTTCGCACTCGGACTTCAGGTAGTCGTAGATCTTCAGCGAGCCGCCCGCAATGCAGCCCGTGCCCGCACAGACAAGGATCTCGCGCCGGTCCGCCGCAAGCAGCTCCTTGGCCTGTACGCGCAGAGCGCCGAGCCGTTCTCTCGTCAGTTCAGCCATTTGCAGCGCCCTCCCTTGCACGAATGTCCTCAAGCAGCGCAAGCGCTGTTTCGGGGTCCATCTTCGCGTGTACCTCGCCGTCGATCGTCATGACCGGCGCAAGGCCGCACGCGCCGAGGCACGCCACGGTCTCCAGCGTGAACAGCCCGTCGTCCGAGGTCTTTTTCTTGCCGGAAAGGCCCAGATACTCATACACCGCATCGTAGATCGGGCCGGATTTGCGCACGTGGCAGGCTGTGCCGGCGCAGACCTTGATGATGTGCTTTCCCTTGGCTTCGAGCGAAAAGTTCTCGTAAAACGTCGCTACGCTGTAGACGCGGGATACACTGATATCCAGCGTATCAGCGATGAGCGTCAGGTTTGCCTCGCTCAAGTAGTTGTACTCCGCCTGCACATCCTGCAAGATAGCAATAAGATTCGCCGCATTGTTCTCATGCGCGGCAAGGATGCTCAGGACCTTTTCAGTGTCAGGTTTCATGGTTGCCCTCCTATCTAATCCTGACAATAATTATACCGTAAATTTTTTAGTATTTTCAACATAATGCTACAAAAACAGCGATTGATAATTTCTATGTATTAACCTACTTAATATTTTTTAATAGGCATTTTTGTATTAGATAAGCTACGCTCCATGGGTAAGGAGGCCTCAGTACAAACGTGTTACCCTGGGCCAGAAGCCAGATGACTTAGAGCAGCACTGATATTCAATGAAGCCTTATTGATTCAGCTAGCGCAAAAGGCAACACAGCCCATGCATATTTTGCACCGCTGTAAACCTGCTAAAAAGTCAAGTCCTAATTAAAAGAAAAGTTATCGGCAGAAAAAGAGTATAACAAAGCAGAGACGGCAAAGCGGATCGCTTGGCCGCCTCAAATAAAGTATTGGAGATCTCAGCTCATTCTATTGCCGACGAGCTGCGGTAGAGCTCTGTGACCTTGCCATAATAGACTCGGAGGAACTTATTCAGGCCTGCCACCATAGCGAGTTTACCACTCTTTCCCTCGCCGCGTTTTTTCTCAATGAATGTAAAAATCGGATCGTTTGCCGGTTTGTGCATCACATAGCTCTGCATGACTTCGTACCCGGTCTTACGCAGATAGCGATTTCCCCGCTTGGAGATATGCCGGTTATTCGCGCAGAACTTGCCGGACTGGTACGGCGGCGCATCGATGCCGGCGTATGCGATGAGAGCCCGCTTGCTGTGAAAGCGTCGGACATCTCCGATCTCCGCGATCAGGCGCGGAGCCAATGTATCCCCGATGCATGGCATTTCGCGCACGAGAGAATATTCCGGCAGAGTCTTGGCGAGAGCCTGCATCTGTGTTAAAATAGCGTCACGGGACACCTCCACTGTGTGGAGGACCCGTATCGCTTCCGTAATGACGATCTGCGTGGATGGTGCATTGGGAAGCACAGGGATACCGTTTTGAGCTGTGGCAAAGATGTGCGCTGCCATACGTTCGCAATTGCGGTATCCCTTCTTTTCTGCCCATTTGCAATAATCCTTCTGAAAGCGCGTTTCTCCCATTTCGAGGATGTGAGTGGTGTGATGATACCGCAGGACAAAGTCCGAAAGCTTGTGCCGTCCGGCATGGTCGCTCATGAGCTCCTGCATACCGGGCAAAACCTGGTCACAGATGGCGTTAAAATCGACCTTTGCCTTGATCAGCATGGAGGTCATTTGGTAATACTGCCGCGCCAGAAGCTGAAGCTCCCGATATGTATCCTCCGGCAGTCTGGCCGGTTGAAGCTCCTGCCAATAGGCCAGACCGTACAAGGCGATCTGCATAGCGTCGATTCGATCGGTCTTCACCTTGCGGATACTTTGTGAGCAAAACCGCTTCATCCGCAGCGAATTGACGATGGAGACGAATATTCCGTTCTCCAACAAAGCAGCTACCACCGGGCAATGGTAGCTGCCGGTGCTTTCCAAAACGACACGAACCTCTTCGCCGCTGCCGCGCAGCAGCGATACGAGCTCCGACATTCCTTCCCTCGTGTGCTGAACTTCAAACGGAGCGTACACGATCTCTCCCCCTGGCTTCATTCCGCACACGGTGCTTTTTCCTTTGGACACATCGATCCCGATACTGAGCATGGGCATTCCTTCTTTCCTGATAAAATATTGCAATGCTTTCGCACCGGCTTATTACGATTCAATTTGGTTCGTGACGCGCACACGGCATAGCCGGAGCAACCTGCTCAATCGAATCTTTATAACAAGAGGGCGGAGGACTGTTTACAGGGATTCAGAAATACCGGAGAGAAGGCAAAATCTCCTCTCCGGTGCTCTTTAAACCTATCCACGCATTTTCGCGTGTGGGTCACGGTGTGGGTCAGCAATTGACCCACATTTTGACTCACACCATTTCCGGCGTTTTTGCAACGAAAAAGCACCGAAAACCGAAGTTTTCGATGCTTTTTGGAGCTACTGGGCAGATTCGAACTGCCGACCTCATCCTTACCAATTCTTCTCCGATTGTTTTTGCTTATTCTCTTTTGTTTTGTCTTAAGGTCAGAAGCCCTTGTGCCACAAGAGTTTCTGACCTTTCTCTTTTGTGTCCTTGTCTCTCTTATTTTATGCTTGCGTATGGGCTTTTTTGATGCCTGTATGGGTTTTGTATGGGTTTTATGCAGTGTCCAATCCGCGGCAATTTTCTAACGCATCTAACGCATTTGTTCGCGCTATGCCAAAGGTGCAAATGCTGGTAGATACAGACCAACCGCTGTCCAACTTTACCAAGACTATACGAGAATGGCTGAATGAATTGGATCGAAGTGGACGATGTTATCTTGACCCACAGTCGAATCATCCAAGCCTCCGGAATGGACGGATTGCATGATTGTGCAGGGCTTGAAGCCGCCGCCACACCGCTTTCGTCGTATGGTGGGCACTCCGCCGAGGTCGAGAAAATCGCACGTCTGGGGTATGGCCTTGCGGCCAGCCACGCTTTTGTATAGCAATAAGCGCATCAAGGCAATGCTCGTGCAGCTTCTGCTCAAATGGAATGGCTACCATTTTAGAACTAAAGCCCAGTGAGCTGGCAGATATGTTTATTCCCATTGCTGACGGCGGCAATAAAATCGATAGTAAGTCCGATCCAACGCTTAGAGCTCGCCGAAGCCGCTCGCGATCAAGCCGGCCAGCTCAGTGACCGCCTTTTCCTCATCCGCACCCTCGGCGGCCAGCTCGATGCTGTCACCCTGAGCAAGGCCCATGGATAAGACCACGACGATGGATTTGGCATTCTTGGCAGGTGTTTCGCTGCCGCTGCGCTTGATGGTCACTTTAGACTCATAGCTTTTTGCTTTTGCAACGAAATCAGAGGCAGGACGGGCGTGCAGACCGGTAGGATTCACAACAACAACATCAGCTTTAAACATTTGCTTTTCCTCACTTAATCGTTTAGTTTTGATTTAAGAGACCAATGATCCAAGTTCGTTTTTCAGATATGCTTGGACTTCGTCGGCGGTGGAGAGAGTGCAGACGGTATTGGCAATCTCACGGGCCTTGTCCGTGGAAAGGCTGCACACAAGCTCCTTGATGTCGGCAATGGACGAGGCGTTCATGGAAAGCTGGCTCATGCCGAGGCCGATCAGCACAGCAGCCGAGAGCGGATTGCCGCCCATTTCACCGCAGACACCGACGGGCTTGCCGCGTTTGGAAAACTCGCGGATGACATAGCCAATCAGTCGGAACAACGCGGGGTGAAAGGTCTGGTAGTAAGAAGCAATCTCGGGATTGCCGCGATCCACGGCGGTGCAATACTGCGTCAGGTCATTCGTACCGATTGAGGCAAAATCCACTTCCTCGGCAGCCATGTCGGCGAGCATAGCGATGGAGGGAATCTCGATCATAATACCGATTTTGACATCTTCACGAAATGCGATGCCCTCGCTGCGGAGCTCTTTCCGAACCTCCATCACGAAAGACTTGGCCTTGCGGATATCATCCATGCTGCCGACCATGGGAAACATGATCCAGAGATTGCCATAGACAGAGGCGCGCAGCGCGGCACGCAGCTGCGTGCGAAAAACGTCGGGATGTGTAAAACAGAGGCGCAGCGCCCGGTTACCGAGGAATGGATTGTCCTCCTTGGGCATATCCAGACAGTCGAGCTGCTTGTCGCCGCCAATGTCCATCGTACGGAGAATGACCGGACGCTTGCCGAAAGTCATGAGAACCTTCCGGTAAGTTTGGAACTGTTCCTCCTCGGTAGGGAGCGTCGCGCGGCCGAGATAGAGGAACTCGGAGCGGAACAGGCCGACACCATCACTGTAGCGGGCCTTTTCCAGATTTTGCGGTTTGGAAGAAGCAATGTTCATTTCGATCAGAATACGCTGACCATCTGGCGTGACCGGTTCACGATCCAAAAAGAGCTTGGTTTTGCGAACCCGCTCCAAAAACTTCTCGCGCTTTTTTTCATAGAGGATACGGTCCGTCTCGGAAAATTCGGTAAAAAAGGCACCGGCTTCGGCATCGAGGATGATCTCCTGACCTTCCGCCAACTGATGAACGGCATCGCCAACGCCGAGAAGGGCTGGAAGCTCATAGCTGCGTGCGATAATAGCGCTGTGCGAGGTGACGCCGCCGAGCGCGGTGATGATGCCAAGGACATTCTTGCGGTCCAGGCTGGCGGTATCGGAGGGAACGAGATCATCGGCAACGACGATCACGGGGCCGGGGAGGACAGAGAGGTTTTGCTCGGGAACGCCGGCGAGACAGCGCAGCAGTCTGCTGCTGACATCGCGCATATCGGATGCGCGCTCGCGGATCAAGGGATCCTCCAGTCCTTCAAACACCGATATGTAATTATCGTAGACGGTTTGGATGCTTTCGGCGGCGCTTACACCGGACTGAATGGCATCGCGCGTCTCTTCGTCCATCGTCTCATCGATCAAAATCTCGAGATGGGCGGCAAAGATGGCAACCTTCTCTTTGTCGCCCAACGCATGGAAATGCGCGTTGAGCGCTTCTAACTCAGTCTTGGCGGCAGCTATAGCGCGTTCGTAGTCGATGAGTTCTTCCTCCGGCGTACCGGCGTTGACTCCGGCCATGTCGAAAGTATAGCGCTCGTAATGATACACTTTACCGATTACAATGCCGGCGGAACCGACGATGCCATGATATTCCATGATGCTGCGTCCTTTCTAACGGAAATTATTTGCGGATCGACTCGCCGCGAAGCAGGGGGAGAGCTACCTTTTCAATGCATTCGCAGATGCCGAATTCGTAGTTTGCGTCGACGACAACATTGACCATTGCCTGAACTTCGGGTATAGCATTGGCTACTGCAACGCCGATGCCGGCAGCCTGCAGCATGGGCTTGTCGTTCATACTGTCGCCGATGGCGATGGTATTTTCGATAGGGAGCTGAAGGTATTCAGACAGTCGGACAAGAGCTTTGCCCTTGCTGACGTCCGGACCGTTGACCTCTAAAAAAATCTTTTCAGAGAGGACCGAGGTGATCGGACAGGGCGTGTTTTCACGAATGAATTTGGCACATTTCGCCATATCCTCCTCCGGGCCGGTGAGCACACATTTGTTCCATGGCTTTGGAAAATCCTGAAGCTTACAGGTTTCCGCCCGATAGGACTCCCGCTTCCATAGAAGCTCATCAGTATACTCGTTGGGGTGAATGGTACAGGTCAGGTCGTCTTCACCACGGTATATGGCCAGGCCGATGCGGGGAAAAAGCTCCAGCGCATCACAAAAGACATCTTCTGTTTCGCCGGGCAGAAAGACCTGCCACAGAGCATGACATGCTTTTGTGTCGTATATACAGGCTCCATTATAGGAGATAATTGGCGTATTGATAAGATCGACTAACTCGGAATACATAAGTGCGCCGCGCGTGGGCCGGCCGGTGCATACGGAAAAAAGACCGCCCTGCGCAGTAAACGTAGCAATGGAATCCAGACACGGCTGCGGTACTTTGGCGTCATTATCCAAAAGCGTTTTATCAAGGTCGCTGATGAGAAGAACCTTTCCCATGAGAAGAGTTTCTCCTTTGTAAAATTTCTGGCGATGAGGAACATTAAGTGCGTGGCGGCCCCATACAAGCGATACTCATATGGGGCCACCAGCTTTTTATGAAAGGATGCGAAAAGCTTTGCTTAGAACAGGTTGAATAGGAAGTACAGAGCGTCGGGAACGAGCTCCTGCCCCATGACCAGAGCAGAGGTATGGGCAACGCCTTCGGCGTAGACATAACCGGACTGAATGGCCATGATGTCGTGGATGTTCGTCATAGCGGTGGCGATGAGGAGAATGATGACACCCTGAATGATAGCGGATACGATACCGCGGAAGATGTTGTCCTTAGCGGCGACGGGGCACCAGCAGAACCAAGAGGTCAGAACGGCCAGGTCAGCGATGGGGAGCACGCGGTTGCCGGGCAGGATCGCGGCGATAACGAGCATGATGGGGATCATGATAACGCCAACAACGATAACGGAGGGACGACCCATCAGGATGCCGCCATCAATACCAATGTAGAGCTCCTTGCCCTTGAGGAACTTCATGTTCTGCGCCCACTTCTGCGTGTACTCGGCAATCGTGGACAGGCCTTCCATAAGGAGAGAGACCATCTTGGGCAGGAGAAGCATAACGGCGGAGATATTCAGACCGGAAACGATGACCTCGGTAGGAGTCTGACCGGCGAGGATAGCAAGAACGACACCGACGATCAGGCCGATGAACATAGGATCACCGAAGAAGCCGATCTTTTCCTTCATGTGCTCGGGATCTGCGTCGAGCTTGTTAAAGCCGGGAATCTTCTCGTAGATGGAGTTCATGAATTTGGCATACGGCATCCAGAAGATTGCGCAGGTGTGGGGGAAGCTGATGCCGGGATAAATGTCCTGAGTAATAGGAGCGGCATAGTCAGCCAGCCAGAAGGTGACAGCAGCGGTGATCAACGCAGCGATTAGGCCAAAGACCACATTGTTGGTGCTGTAATAGACCATGGCGCCAGCGAGCATAAAGCCCCAGTAGTTCCAGATATCGACGTCGAGGGTGCGGGTGAAGCCCACAACAATCAGCACGAGGTTCAAAGCAAACACGCTGACGAAGATCAGCGGGCTGATGGGTACGGCCCAAGCGAAGGAACCGGTGACAGGCCAGCCAACGTCGATAACATCAAGGGTCAGGCCAAAGTTTTCGACCAGCGCATTGGAAATGGGGCCGATGTAGGTGGACAGCAGGTTCATGACCATGAAGGTGCCGATGAAGCCGCAGCCGACGGTGATGGAAGCCTTGAGGAGCTGCTTAAAGGGGACGCGAACGATCAGGCCGATGATAAACACGAAAATCGGCATCATACAGGCTGCGCCAAGATTTTGCATGAAAGTAATTGCGGATTGGATCGCTTGCATTTTCTTCTCTCCTTTATTCTATGTTTTTCTGAGCAATAATGGGTCAGTCTTCAAGCTTTTGGATCATGTCATATAGGTCAGAGAGGGCCGTGTCACGACCGAAGCCAGTGAAAATAGGCATGGCATCATGGTGCAGGCCTTCACGCATCTGGAAGGGGGGCTTGCCCACGGTGTAGACGAAATCGGGATTCCATGCAGCGATCTTGCTCTGAAGCTCATAGAAAGTGCACTTCACGCTTTCGTAAGGGACCTTCTTTTCGTCCAGGAACTTGTTGATCATGCTTTGGATCATGCCGGACTGAGCGATACCGGCACCGCAGGCGACCAACACCTTGACCTTGCGATTTACCATAGTGATATCCTCCTTTCTTAAATAGCGGCAGCGGTGCTGCAGCCGTTAAAAATATTGCAGAATTCTTCCGGGGTAGCCGCTGTGGCAAGAGCAGCGAGCATAGCCTCGTCAGAAATGGCAACCATGAGGTTCTGAAGCAGAGACAGCTGGGACGAAGAATCCTTAAGTGCAAGAACAAACACAATTTTTGCGTCAACAGGGCTATCCTCTTCTGTTCCACCGCTCTGCTTGAAGCTGACCGGCTCGGCCAAAAGGCTGACAGCGATCTTGGCGGAAACGACATTGTCCGGCTTGAGTGCGTGCGGAATGGCTACGGCATAGGGCATGGTCGGAAGGCCGGTGGCCCACTGCAGTTCGCGCTCGATCACATCCGCCGGGTAATCAGGAAGAACGTAGCCGTTATCGACCAACGGCTTGCAGGTTCTACGGATCGCGTCCTGCCAATTGGCTGCTTTGACCTGCAGCTGAACGCATTTGGGGTCTACGGCAAAGGTATCTTCGGTATTCATGGTTTTGCTCCTTATTCGTAAAAAGTTTTTGCTGTTCAATTATGGCTGTGTGTTGAGATGGTCTTTGATGATCTGGATGACCTGTTCCTTTGACTGCACCGAGAAAAGACGTTCCCGAAGCTGCTTTTCCGACAGCATTTGGAAGAGCTGCACGACCGCGTTCATATAATTGGTATCGTCGAGGACCGAAAGGGTAAATACGATTCGAACGGGGTCATAATTGGGGGTGTTGAAGCTGACCGGCTCAGCAAGGGTCATGAATCCAAATCCAAGACGCTTGCAGCCGTTGACGGGACTTGCGTGGGCGACCAGCGTCCCCGGAAACATGACCATACCGGGGCCAAAATCCAGAATGCTTTGCCGGATGGCCGTTTTGTAGTTTCGGGTAACGTACCCATATTCCTCCAGAGAGAACGTGCTGGCGTCGATAACATCCTCCCATGTTCGGCACGGAACGCCCAAGCGAATCATGCGGGGTTCCAATACATCCAACAGAGTGGGAGAACCGGTGTCGCTGGAGAGGCCCTGCATCACAGAGCCGCGTGTAAGCACGGACAGGAATTCGTAACGCAGATGGTCGAGGTTATCAACGCAGCCGTAGCGTTTTACAATATCGATCAGGCTGTTGGCGATATACAGTGTGTCACCGGAGATCTCGCGCAGCCGCTTGGCATTGATAAAACGCGTCAGCTTTCTGTAATCTCCACTGTCAAAAACGGGATTGACCTTGATGTAAGAATTGCTCGGGAGCCGGGGGAGATTGATCGTGCTGACGACGTAATCATACGGAATGGTGTGGTTGAGCACCATCTCAGTCACATCGCGGCCGGAACGAACGCTGACAATCTCCACATCGAAAAGCCGCTTGAGCTGTGAGGTCACGACCTGCGCGGTGCCGTAGCCGCTTCCGCAGGCCACGATGATGCGGGGCCGTTTCCCGTCCGGACGCTGGAGCTGGTTGAGCGAGGCGAGGAAATAAAGAGCGATGTAGGAAACCTCCTGCTCGCCGATGGGCGCGCCGCAGTATTCTTCGAAGGGCTTTACGGCGATGGCGGTGTTTTCCAGAAGCTGCTGGTGCTGCGCGATCAACTCGTCGTACAACGGGTTTACAATGCTTTTATGAAAGCGGATGCGGTAGGTCGTCGGCGTCAGATGGACCATCAGGCGCTCGACCAAGCCCTGCCGGTCATCGCCGAAACTGATGTGATAAAGCTGCTCGATATTGGCGACAATCTGATCGGCCACACCGGCCATTCTTTTGCGGCGTGTGGAGTCGCGTCCGAGCGTAGCACATCCGCTGAGAATACATTTGGAGCTGAGAATCCGCTCAGTAAGAGAGAGCCGGTCGCCCTCGGTGAAGGTCACATGGTAGCGCTCGCTGATCTGATCGAGCATATTCTGCGCAACATTCCGCTCCTCAGATGGGGCGTGAAGCTCTTCGTCAGAGGAAGAGACTACGGTCCCCGCGACGCCGCTTCTGCGCCGCTGTGTCATAATGGCCAAAGCAAATATCATCTTTCCGAACGAGTCATCGCTGAAGACACGGCAAAGAACGCTTTCTGCCTGCTTAGGGAGTTCACGGAAAAAAGCAACATCCAAATCGCGGAACAGCTCGCTGAAAATAAGAAGCGAAACTTTGCTTTCCAGCGGATTTCCGCAGAGATAGCATTCGTATTCCGGGAGGGAGATGCTTTCATTCAAACGGTCAAGACAGACCGTGCGGATCAGGTCCTCGCTACCGCAGATACGGATGCCCATACGGGATTTGCGCTCCATCGTGAGATGGTGGGCATTCATCCAGGCTTCGACGGCGACCAGATCCGCAGAGATCGTTCCATAAGAAACGACCAGCTGCTGGGCCATATCGGCAATTGGCGTGTAACGCTTATGGCCGAGGAGAAAGCATATCTCCAGATAGCGTGTCCGCTCCTCTGTGCTGAATTTGTACTGATATGGCGTGGAGACAGACAGATAATCCTGCAGGACGGCGGAAGCCTCCGGTGTGACCTTGAGCTTGATGCCGCGAGCGAATTCACGCTCCAAAAACGGCAGGTTATTCTGCTGAAGATATTTGTCGACGATGTCAAGGCTGTACCGGACAGAGCGCTCGGTCTTGCCTAATCGCTCAGACAGGTCCGCTACGGAAATGTAGCCGGACTCGTTGTAGAGCATTTTCAAAATTTCAAGACAGGTATGGTTCAGTTCCACAAGTATCACCTTATATCTGGAGTTCTGCGGCCTATCTTACTTGCTTCATAAAAATTTTCTATAATAGATAAAATACAAAAAATTTCAAAAACCGCAAGGGGTTTGAAAAACAGATTTCGACAAAACAAAAGGAAAAAGCAAAGCAATTGCCATTTGTAGACAATGGATAACAGCAATATTTGTGCAAATAGGACAGGGATGCAAGAAAAAATGAACGGCCTTTGCTGTGAATACGAAACGCATTTTTCTTTTTTGTAAGCCGCTGCAAAAGGGGGAACATTCGATTCTAAGCAATGAAAATGAATGGAAATGCATATCATTGCCGCTTTGCCAGCGCGCGGAGTGGCTGGGAGTCACAAGGATGATGGCGTGCCGTGTGCGGCGGTGGAGCTTCGGAGGACCAGGTTCGGCGGGCACTCGACCTTAAAGCGTGTAGCGGAGAGCAGGGCCTCCGCTTCCTGCGGGTGCAGCCGCCGGTAGAGAAGGGCGACGGCCGCCTGCGCCAGCATATCCGTATGGTAATCTACGGTGGTCAGGGAGATGCGGGACAGCCCGGTGTAGAGCAGGTTATCGAAGCCGATGATGGACATATCCTCGGGAAAACGAACGCCGCGGTTGGTGAGCGCATCCATTGCACCCATTGCGACCATATCGTTGACGGCGATGATGGCGCTGTAGCTCTCGCTTCGAAGGTCTATGCCCCGTCCCAAAAAGACGCCGGTCTTGTAATTCGTGTTGTCGCCGGGAATGTCCTGCAGGGCGGTGCGGTCGACAACAAAAAGCCTGGAGGTCTTTCCGGCCTGCGCAATGGTGTCGGTCGCGCCCTTGACGCGGTTGGAGCGGGAGATGCTGCGTGAGGGGTCACTGGAGAATATGGCGATCTTTTCGTGTCCGTAGGAGAGCAGATGCTCCGCCGCAATACAGCCGGCCCGGTAATTGTTCAGTTCAATCAGATCAATGCCCAGTGCAGCATCCTTGTCGCAAATGGCGATGACAGGCAGCCGGCGGTTTATTTTGTCGGCATATTCCGGGTCATCGGGGGGATAGAGAAAGACGGCTGCAAAAAATTGCCCCTTCTCCGCCTGAGACAGAAGAAAACGTTCCCGCTCGACCTGATGATAGGTATTGCAGCATAGAAACTGAAGGTCATGCTTTTCGGCGGCGCGCTCGAGACGCTCTACCAAAAGGGGATAGTAGGGATTCGTCAGATCACTCGTCAGAATGAGCACGGGAAGGGACGGCTTGAGAGAAGAGGCCTTCTTGGGCCGTGGCAGATAGTGCAGCGTTTTGGCTGCCTCGCGTACGCGCATCTGCGTCGATAGAGGAATGGACGAGATGGCAGAATCGCTCAGGACCAGTGAAACGGTGGAAACAGACACTCCGGCTGCCGCCGCGACATCGGATAGGGTCGTTTTGCTTTTTTTCATGGCACATCTCCATTGCTTTTAAAGAATGCCTGCATGATAGCACACTTTGCCGGAAAATACAATTTATTTAGTAAAAATATTTTTCACAGAACGAAAAAGTAGACAATTACCATGATAAATAAAATGGAAGGACTTGCTTATCTTTTAATTTTTGTCGAAATACGGGTGGATTATTGACATGATAAAAAAAACAATATATATTTTCACTAACAAACTGAATATTTTTTACTAAAATATTATGACAGGAGGAAAACAACCATGAGCACATTCCCCGCAAAAGAAAAGGCTCTCGGCATGTATCGAAAGATGTATGAGATCCGCAAGTACGAAGAGAGCATCTACTACCTGTTTCTCGAGGGCATTATGCCCGGCACCATCCACCAGTCTACCGGCGAAGAGGCCAGCGCGGTCGGTATGCTGTACGATCTCCGCAAGGAGGACTGGATGGCTTCCACCCACCGTCCGGCCGGACATGACATTGCTAAGGGCGTGTCCGTGAAGTCCATGATGTGCGAAATGTTCGGCGCGGCCGACGGTTGCTGCCACGGCATGGGCGGCGCCATGCATACCGGAGATATTTCCGTTGGTGCCATGACGGCCAATGCCATCGTTGGCGGCAATCTGCCAATCGCTGCCGGCGCTGCACTCGCGTTCAAGATGCGCGGTGAGGATAATGTTGTCGTATGCTTCTTCGGTGACGGCGCGACCAATGAGGGCTCCTATCACGAAACGATGAACGCAGCCGGGCTTTGGAAGCTCCCGGTGGTGTATGTCTGCGAAAATAACCTTTATTCCGCCAATACATCGATCTCACTGACCTGCTGTCAAGAGGATGTTGCCGCGGGTCGCGCTGCGGTCTATGGGATCCCCAGCGAGATCGTTGACGGCAACGATGTTGTTGCCGTCAACGAGGCAGCGACTCGCGCGATCGCAAGAGCCCGTGCAGGTGAAGGTCCGACGATTTTGGAGCTCAAGACATACCGCCATGGCGGGCATTCCCGCAATGATGCCTGCGGCTACCGCCCCAAGGACGAAGAAAAGGCGTGGATTCAGGACCGAGACCCCGTTAAAATGTTCCGCGAACGTATCTTGAACGAAAATGTGATCTCGGAGGAAGATTTGGAAAAGCTGGAGGCCGAAGTCGAGGCTGAGATTGATGAAGCAGTCGAGTATGCAAAGAATGCGCCGATGCCTGAGAACGAGGCCGCGCTGCACAATGTGTTTTGGGAGGGTTAACAGATGGCTATGATGTCGATCGCTGACGCTTACAAAAGCGCCATTGCTGAAGAAATGCGCAGAGATTCCAGCGTGTTTGTGCTGGGCGAAGACGAAGATATCCCCGGCGGTATGGGCGGTGCCTTTACCGTGACCAAAGGGATCGGTGATGAATTCGGAGCTAACGTCCGTATTGCCAAAGAAAAAGGCTTTGAGCTTGAGGGGCAGGACTTCGGTAAGATCCGCTGCTTCAATACACCGATCTCCGAGATCTTGATCTCCGGCGTTTGTGTTGGCTCCGCCATGAACGGTATGCGCCCGGTCGCTGATCTGCAGTATGGTGACTTCCTGTTCTGCATGATGGACCAGCTGGTCAATCAGGCGGCGAAGATGTGCTATATGTCCGGCGGCAAGGTCCATGTCCCCATGGTCATGCGCGCGCCCTGTGGCGCAACTAACCGCGGCGCACAGCACGCACAGTCCCTTGAGAGCTATTTCATTCATTGCCCCGGTCTGAAGGTCATCTGCCCTTCCACGGCGTATGATGCCAAGGGACTGATGAAGCAGGCGATTCGCGACGATAACCCCGTCCTTGTGTTTGAGCATAAGCTGCTCTACGGCGGCAAGCGTAAGGAAGCGGGCCAGCTCAGTGCGATGGGCGAGGTTCCCGAGGAGGATTACACCATTCCCTTCGGCCAGGCGGCGATCCGCCGCGAGGGCAAGGATATCACCATCGTCGCCAATATGCTTATGTGGTATCGTGCAATGCAGGCTGCCGATGAACTGGAAAAAGAGGGCATTAGCTGCGAGATCATCGATCCGCGCACACTTGTCCCGTTCGACTACGATACCGTGCTCGAATCCATTGCCAAGACCGGCAAGCTGATGATCGTCCATGAGGATCACTATAACGGAGGCTGGGGCGCGCAGCTTGCATCCTATGTTGCCGAGCACGCGATCACCTCTTTGGACGCGCCGATCGTGCGCGTTGCCGCGCCGGATACTCCGACGCCTTTCTCCCCCAAGCTGGAGCAGTTTGTGATCCCCTCCGCGGAACGCATTGCGGAAGAGGCCAGAAAGCTTGCCAAGCTGTAAGAAAAAGGAGATAGATGCTATGACGGAAATCAAAATGCCATCTGCCGGTCAGACGACCGATGAGGCAACCATTGTCTCGGTCAATGTAAAAGTCGGCGATACGGTCAAACGCGGCGATGTTCTAGTCGAGGCGGAGACGGATAAGGCTGTCCTTCCGGTGGAAAGCTTTGCAGCCGGTGATGTGCTTGCCGTGCTGGTGAATGAAGGCGATAAGGTCAACGCCGGCAGTGTACTTGTTGTGGTGGGTAAAAAAGGCGAGAGGTATCAGGGCACGGCCGCCACGCCTGCCACTCCGGCTACCCCCCCGCCCGCATCCCATACAACGGCTCCGACCAGCATCGGGACCGAGATCAAGATGCCGTCTGCCGGCCAGACGACCGATGAGGCGACCATTGCCTCCGTCAACGTCAAGGTCGGCGATACAGTCAAACGCGGCGATGTTCTCGTCGAGGCAGAGACGGATAAGGCTGTCCTTCCAGTGGAGAGCTTTGCCGCCGGCGTTGTGTTCGATGTGCTGGTGGCTGAGGGCGATAAGGTCAATGCCGGCAGCGTCCTTGTTGTGGTGGGCAAGGCAGAGGATGCTGCGAAGTACCGGCGCGGCGGCGTGGCGGCTGCTCCGGCAGCCCCGGCTGACTCTGCACCAATGCCCGTCGTAATCGAAGAACAGGACGAGTATCTGCCGATCATCAAGGGCAGTGTGCCGGCTCGCACGACTACTCCGACTTCCACCGCAGTTTCTGCGGCCAGGCAGCATTTGGCCTATCCGGCCATGCCTAACGCCAAGATGATGGCACGCGAGCGCGGTATTGATCTAGCAGATGTCGTTGCTTCCAACGGCCGGTTCATCAAACGTGTGGATGTCGAAAATTATGTTCCCGCTGCTGTGGGCCCCGTGGCTGCGGCAGCGCAGGCCGAGACGGAGTATGAGGTCATGGCGATGACCAACATCCGCAAGATCATTGGCCGCCGCATGAAAGAATCCCTGAGCGAGATCCCCTGCTGGCAGTGCACGATGGTCATCAAGATGGACGCCTGCATGGCGCTGCGTGACACCTACAAAAGCAAAAAGGGCATCAAGCTGTCCTACAACGATATCATGGCGAAGGCGATCGCGGTCGCGTCCCGCAGGTTTCCGCTGGTCAACGCCCGCTATGAGAGTGATGAGGTGCGTGTATATAAGCACACCAACGTCGGCCTTGCGGTAGCTCTGGAGGGTGCGCTGGTCGTTCCCGTGGTCAAGGATATCGATGCCAAGGGTCTCGAGCAGATCGCGCTGGACTATAAGTCGCAGATCGCCAAGGCCCGTGAGGGCAAGCTGGCTCCTGCCGATATGGGCTGCGGAAGCATCACGATCTCGAATCTCGGTATGTACGATGTCGATCAGTTTATTGCGATCGACAATCCTCCCGAGAGCTGCATTCTTGCCGTCGGCGCGATCAAGATCAAGCCGGAATGGGACGGCGAGAAGTTTGTGCCGGTCCATGCGATGACGGTAACGGGATCTTTTGACCATCGTATTATCGACGGTGCTTACGGCGCGCAGTTCCTGCAGGAGCTCAAGACGCTGATGGAAGACCCTTCACTGATGCTGTGCTGACGAGGAGAGCAGAAAAATGAAACAGTATGATCTACTTATTATTGGCGGCGGCCCAGGCGGCTACAGTGCTGCCATTGCCGCGGCCCGGGCAGGCCAAAGGGTTGCCCTTTTTGAAAAAGAACACCTTGGCGGCACCTGCCTGAACATCGGATGTATCCCCACCAAATATCTGGTGGACAAGGCCAACGCGATGGAAAAGGTCCGTGCTCTGGTCAAGAAAGATATCTTCCGCGATGCCGGAACCTTCAGCTTCAAGCAGATCCAAAAGGGCAAGGGTGAGGTCACCGCAAAGCTGGTCAGCGGTGTGAAATACCTGCTGACCAAGGCGGGCGTAGAGATCATCAGCGGAGAAGCGACGCTGAAGCCCGAGCGCGTGGTCGTCTGCGGCGGTGAGGAGTATCAGGGAAAAAATGTCATTCTTGCTACCGGCTCGGTGCCTATGATGATCCCGATTCCAGGTCACGAGCTCTGCATTGATTCGACCGGTGCGCTCAATCTGCCGAGCCTGCCCCGCAGCATGGTCGTTATGGGCGGCGGGGTGATCGGCCTTGAGCTTGCCTGTGCCTTTGCGGCTTATGGCACCGAGGTCACAGTCGTTGAGATGATGAAGGATCTGATGGCCCGCGAGCAGAAGGAAGCCGTTAAGATCGTTATGAACGACATGAAAAAGCTCGGCATTTCCTTCAAGCTGGGGGCAAAGATGCTGCGCATTGAGAAAAACGGTGCACAGCTCAAGGCAATCTATGAGATCAACAGCAAGGAAGAGGCTACGGTTTGCGAACAGGTGCTGATGGCTGCAGGCCGCAAGACGAATCTCTCGGGCATCGACGCGGAAAAGCTCGGGCTGGCTATGACGGAAAAGAATTGCATCGTGGTCGACACCCACCAGCGCACGAATCTGCCCGGTGTATATGCCATCGGCGATGTTGTCGGCGGCTATCAGCTTGCTCATGCAGCATACGCGGAGGGCGAGGCTGCCGTTGCCGATATTCTCGGTGAGGATAAGCCCTATGGGACGGCGCCTGTTCCCGTTTGCACCTATACGATCCCGGTGTTTGCCTCGGTCGGCCTGACGATGGAGGGGGCCAAGGCAGCGGGCTATGACCCGGTGCTTGGCAGCTTTGATTACAGCGCGAACGGCATGGCGCTTGCGGAGGGCGCTGCCGGCAGCGTGTTCGTGGTTGCGGATAAGAAGACTACAAAGACGCTTGGCGTGACCATCGTCGGCGAGAATTCTTCGGAAATGATCGCTATGGCTGCCTCGGCGGTCGCCGATGGCTTGACGGTGGATCAGTGGGAGAAGATGGTCGTTGCGCATCCGTCCCTCTGCGAGATGGTGCGTGAGGCCGCTTTGGACGCATTTGGAAAGTCTGTCCATAAGGGATAAGAAAGGAAGTATTTTTATGATGCTGACGGATATGCTCCATGGCAAGGTCGCCATGATCACTGGCGGAGGACGCGGGATCGGCGAGGCAAGCGCCCGCCGTTTGGCGGAGTACGGTGCGAAGGTCATTCTTGCTGATCTGAACTTGAGTACGGCACAGGGCGTTGCCGACGATATCAATGCGCAGGGCGGCCAGGCAAGGGCGCTGGAATTCAATGTTGCGGCATTTGATACCATTCCGACGAAGGTCGTCGAAGCAAAGGAATTGTTCGGCCGGATCGACATTTTGGTCAACGTGGCCGGCATCACCGGTTCGACAGCGCTTGAGGATATCACGCTGGAAAGCTGGGATCGCATGATGGACATTGATCTCAAATCTATGTTTTTCGTGACGCAGGCGGTTTACGCGATCATGAAGGAGCAGGGCTACGGAAAGCTCGTGCATATGTCCTCGCTGGCAGCGCTGCGCGGCGGCAGAAGCTCCGACGCATCCTATGCGGCGGCAAAGGCAGGCATTCTGAATCTGAGCAAATGCTTTGCCCTCAAGGGCGCAGAGCATCATATCACCTCCAACGCCGTGTGCCCGGGCAATATTCTAACGCCCATGGGCAAGACCCTTTCGTGGTCCAAGGTCGACCCCAAGACCTATATTCCTGCGGGGCGTTACGGCACGGCGGACGATATCGCCAATGCAGTACTGTTCTACGCCAGCGACCTTTCCGATTACGTTACCGGCGACTACATGAATGTCAACGGCGGATTGTATATGTGACGCGGCGCAGGCGTACTCATGGCAGCGAGACAGAATCATGATCAACGTGCAGCAAGCAGCAGGCTCCCTGCTGCTTGCCGTTTTACAACGAAACGGGGAGGAATGCATATGAGTATGCTTTTTTTCGATATTGACGGAACGATCGTCTGTGAGGATGGAACGATCCCCAAGTCTACGTCAGAAGCGATCCGCGCCTTGCAAAAGCTGGGACATCGGTGTATCATAAATACAGGACGGCCATTGGCGGACATTTATCCGCCGCTATCGGATATTCCGTGGGATAGCTACATCTGTGCCTGCGGGCAGGATATTTTCTGGGAGGGGCAGCACATTTTTCGCCAGGGATTTGAGCCGGATGTCTGTGAAAAGATCATCGAAATGGCAAAGAAATGCCGAGGCGGACTTTATTACGAATCGCCCAACGGTGTTGCAATCGACAACTGGTTCAATATCCGCAACAGTGAGATCGATGCGGCGGTCCGGCGTTTTAACAAACGAGGGATCCCTGTGCGCCCTCTTGCCCAGTCGCCAGAGCTGCACATGGAAAAGTTCTGTTTTTTCTACGATGAAAACAGCGATGAAAAAGCCTTTCTTGATTTTATCTATCCATACTGCACCGTGATCAAGCGGGACCCATCCTTCTACGAGCTGCCGCCGGCCGGCTGTTCAAAAGCGTCGGGCATACAGTTTCTTTGCGAGCGTCTTCATATCTTGCCGCGGGACTGTTATGCCTTTGGCGACAGCCAAAATGATGCGGCAATGCTCCGCTGCGTAGGGCATCCGGTCGTTATGCAGCACGCGCCGGAGGAGGTACGCCGGCTTGCCGAATGGGTCGCCCCATCGCCGCAGCACGACGGCATTTATTTGGCGGCGCAAAAGCTCGGATTGCTCTCGGCCCAGACATAAGAAGAGAAAAGAGGAAACCATATGATGCTGTTTGAACCGAAAAGAGACAACATAAATCTGCAGTTTCGCAGCTCACTCAGCGCGCCGACAGCCTATATCCGTTTTATCCGCTTTTTCCTCTTAATCGTTATACTGTGCGATATTTCTCCGATCTACAGTGCGATCATTAACCATTCCAGCTGGCTGTTTATCGTTTATAAGGTGCTTATGGTCGTGCTTTTGAGCATATCCTTTGTCGGCTTTATCAACGACAAATGGACCGGACCGGTCTATTTCTGCGGTGCTTTATCAGTCTCCTGTCTGGTTTACGCCGGTGAGATTGTGATATCCTATCTGAATGAACAACCAAAGACGGCGAAGGCCCTGGCCTTTATTCTTGGCTTGGAGTTGATCGTTTTATGGGCAAGTTGGCGTTATTTCCGTAAGAGGCGTTTGCTCTTTCAGCCCGCTTGTCCCTATCTGACGCCGGAGGAGCAGGCGCAGGTCTCCAAGGAAGCGGAGCTTGCCGCCGATGCGCGGGCCAAACGCGCCGCCGATCCCTTTGGACAGAAACGCAGGGCGGCACGGCCCTCCGCTTCGGCAGAAGCTGAGGAGAGTGGTGCGGCAGATCCGTCAGACAGGACGGAAAAAAGTGTGGAGAAGGATTCCGGAGAAAAATGAAACTGATCTGCATCGGCGACAGCCTGACCTTCGGGTATGGTGTGCGGCCGTCCCAGCGGTGGACAAGGCTGTGCGCGCAGGAGACGGGCTGGGAGATCGTGAACGAAGGCATCAGCGGGGACACGACCGGCGGTATGCTGGTGCGGCTGCGCGCGCTGCTGGCGAATCGCGATATTTGTGTGCAGCGCCCTTTGGTGCTCCTGATGGGCGGTGCCAATGATATTTTCTTCTCGGGAACGGATACCGGCGCACGGGCCAATATGGGAGCGATGCTAAACACCGTAGCAACATACTTGCATTCCTCTCGCGCAGGGCGTATCATGCAGATGGTATGTCCTGCGTGGTTTTTTGAAAGGAGGATTTTTATGCCACGCAAGAATGAAATGGGGCGTGCTGCCAACGGCACCGGCTCCATTCGCAAAATTGAAAGAATCGTAAACGGTAAAAAATATACTTATTATCAAGGCCGCTATACGACCGGCTACGATCCCGGCACCGGAAAACAGGTTCAAGGCTGCGTTTCCGGCAAAACCAAAAAAGAAGTAGCACAAAAGCTGACGCAAATCACGGCAGATATTGATAACGGAACCTTTATTCCCCGGACAAAAACCACTTTGGGTGATTGGCTGGATACTTGGTATCGGCAATTCCTTATCAATGTGAAACCGCGAACGCTGGAAATCTATGAGGTAGTCATCCGAAAGCATATCAAGCCCTATCTTGGTGCCACGGCATTGAATGACCTCACATATTTTTCAGTGCAGAACTTCTATAACGATTCCTACCGTATCCGGGGCTTGTCGGCCAAGAGTATGCGAAATGTGAATTGCGTTTTGCATTCCGCTCTGCAAAAGGCGGTTGAGGCCGGGCTGATACGCTCAAATCCCGCGAATAACTGTGTCCTGCCCAAGATCGCCCCACGGGATATTCACCCCTTTGACGAGCAGGAAATCACCGCTTTTCTGAAAGAGATAAAGGGTGACGAATTGGAAGACCTCTTGATCTTTACGCTGTTTACCGGGCTCCGTGAGGGTGAAGTAATGGGGCTGCAATGGAAAAATGTTGACTTTCAGCGCGGCACCATCTTAATCAATCGGCAATGGCAGCGGGTGCGGGTGAACGGCGTCGGGTCATATCAGTTGGTCAGTCCCAAGAATAACAAAAGCCGAATTCTTGAACCGGCATCTTTTGTCATGGAGCTGCTGCGCCGTCACAAGACCGAGCAGGAACGACAGGCAAAGCAAGTCGGCGCGTCTTGGGAAAATTCAGGGTTCGTATTCACCGATGCAACCGGGCATCCGCACAGTGAGCATATTGTTTACCGCCATTTCAAGCGTGCAGCCGTCGCCATCGGCAGACCGGACGCCCGGTTTCACGATCTGCGTCATTCCTATGCCGTTGCCTCCCTGCGAGCCGGAGACGATATTAAAACACTGCAAAGCAACCTTGGCCACGCAACGGCGGCATTTACGCTGGATGTTTACGGCCACGTAACGGATGAAATGCGTCACCAAAGCTCATCAAGGATGGGTCGGTACATTCAAGACGTGCTTCGTGTAGATTCGACCTTTGAAACGGCCTGAAAAAATAAGGATAAAAATAAGGATAAATTTTGAAAAATGATATGAAAAAACCCTGTAACCATTGAGATTACAGGGTTTCTGTGGAGCTGCTGGGCAGATTCGAACTGCCGACCTCATCCTTACCAATTATAATTAGATTTACCGTCCGCAACTTTTTCTTGATATAGCTTGTTATCTCTTACTTTAGCAAACCCTGTATTCGTGCGGATTATAAGATATTTGCTTGCCGTAGCTTGTTATCCGATGATATAAAATCATAACTTATCTTGTCATTTGGTGCTCAATACTTTGCTCAATACTTTTCAATACTTCAGCAAAGGCATGAAAGAAGCGATGCGGGATTGCTCCTGCACCGCTTTTCCTTTTAGGCGTTCTGTGCCTTTTTGAGAGCGTCACGGCTTGCCTGTCCTGCCTTGCGTATGCTATCGGGATTTGAATGTGCATACTTGCGGAGCAGTACCGCCTCCGAGTGTCCGAGCCTGTCTGCCGTGCTTTTCATATCCGCGCCGTTTGTCAAACTAAGGCTTGCGCTTGTGTGACGGAGCAGATGCGGATGAAACCCTTGCACATTGTAGCGTTCACCAAACTTCTTAAAGTATCTTGTCGGTGATTGTGGAAACATCGGCTCTGCCGTGCCGTCTTGGGTAAACACATAACGACTGACACAAGATGCCGCCTGTTCTTCTCGCAGCTCCCGAAGCAGGGCGATTGTGTCCTCTCCTAAATCGACAACACGCACCTTGCCATTCTTGGGCGAGGTCTCATAAACGCCCGCCGTCGGTGTATATTGGAGATTGTGCTTGATTCTTACCGTGCCGGACTTCCAATCTATATCAGCCCAACGGAGGGCACAGATTTCACCGCGACGCGCTCCGCTATCGGCGGCAAGGGTAACAAATGCCCGCCATTTTAACGGCTCTTGCTCCAAACAGGAAAGCACATAATCCAACTGTTCCGCAGTTAGCGACTTATCCGCTTCATTCTTTACGCGCTCATCCTTGCGCGGCGCAGGACGCTTCACCTTGAGCATGGGCGAGAATGGTATGCTATCATCCATAAATGCCATATCAAAAATGCCATTCAGCACATTATATAGCTTTACCGCCGAGGCGTGAGCATATCCGGCTTTTTGAAAGTCAAGAATCAGCTTGGTTATCATGGCGGGCTTGACTTCCGCTAAAGCTATATCGCCCAACACAGGGAGGATATGCCGATCAATGAACATTTGATATGATGCGCGGGCGTTTTCGGAAAGCGTTGCCTCTTTCGCAGGCATAAACACATCAGTTGCATACTGCCGAACAGTTTTTATCTTTGCCGCTTCCTCTGCTGCTTTCCGTGCCGCCTCCGCTGCCTCTGCCGCCTCTTGTGCGGCTTTTTCTTTTTTCTCCGCACGGGACAGCACCTCGCCATTTCCACAGGCGATCTCAAACTTGTTGACTTCATCCCTTAACGCTTTTTCGATGGCACGTTTTGAAGTAACGCCGTCGGGAATGTACCAGCGTTCAGTATAAGCAGTTAAACCATGCCCGCGCGACACGCTGATTTTATAGAAGCGTTTGCCGTCTTTTGTCTGCATCAACTTAGTGCTTGCCATTATTAACACCTCCACCTGGGCGCGGCGTTCCGTCCATTAGCTCACCTTTGATTTTAGCAACTAATTGAGCATAGTCGTGAGCCTCAATTAGGGTGTAGTCAACGCCTGTATCTTGTTCACTCTTGAAAGCATCGTTGAAATCCGCCTTAATCTTGGCAATCCACGGCGTATATGCTTCCTCTGGAATTTTGCCGCTTTGTAACAAGTTTGTTGCCTGTTCATAAGCCTGCAAAAAATCAACAATCGACTTTCTTACAATTATGCTATGTGTGCCGTGTTCTTCATCTCCACGATATTCAAACAGCGCCTTTAGGTGCAGAAACATTGTGCTTGCCTCGTCGTGTGTATCATCGGCCAAACCATAAATATAATCAAGAGACACGCCATACTTGGCGTTGATAGCTTTTGCAATATCAAGAGAAACAGCTAATCTCCCTTGCTCAATTTTTTGAATAGTAGCAGATGACACGCCGATTTCTTCCGCAAATGCGTCTTGTGTAATAACTTTACCGTCTTTGATTTGTGCCTCTCGGATTTTTTTAACTCGCCTGTGTTCTATGTTCATATTATCACCTCTTTGTTGTTGTTATCCTATTGTAGCACAAAAAATATTAGTTTGCAACAACAAATACCAAAAATAGTAAAAATCTCAACAACAAATTTCTCACTACTACCACTCGGATTATCTCTGTAAAACATCGGAGAAATATTGCATAATATACTCACGACGTCGGAAACAAAAACAAAAGGAAGTGATACACAATGTATAACAAGGACGTAAGAGAGCGGGCGCAGGAGCGCGGGATTCACCTTTATGAAATTGGTTATGAGCTTGGCATGAATGACGGTAACTTTTCGCGCAAGCTCCGGCGTGAGCTGTCAGACGGCGAGAAAGCAACCATTTTTGAAATCATTGACCGTTTGGCGAGGTGCAGAGATGAACAAAAGGGCGGTTGATCTAACAGCGCCGTTTTTGCCAATTAACGAGGCGGCGCGAGTGTCCGGCATGAGCCGCACGTTTATTCGGCGCGGAGTACAACAGGGAACAATCGCGCATATCCGAAGCGGCACAACCTACATGATTTGTATGACAAAATTCCTCGCGGCGCTGGAAGATGCCGCCGAGCAGAATTTGAGAGGAGGGACAGGAGGTGAGCAAGAGAGCGCAACCGTATGTTAAAAAGCCTTTTGAGAGTGACGGACGGAGCAGCGACGTTTCCGCAAACATCTATTTTTCAATGCTGACAAGTCCGGCGTGGCTCGATCTGACAAGCAATCAGAAAAACTTGTATCTTATTTGCAAAATGCAATTTTACGCCGAAAAGCACAAGCCAGACGGAGACAGAAGCCTTTTTACTCTGAATCAAGCAAAATGGGCTTTTACCGTTGACAAGAACACAGGAGAGCGCACAGGTGTATATCAGCTTTATAACAAGTCAAATGCAGCTTCATTCTACGCCGATATGCAATCCTTAATCTGTCACGGCTTTGTCAGAGTAAAGGAACACGGCGGCAACGGACACTTTAAGACGGTCTATCAGTTTTCGGACAAATGGCAAAGATACGGCAAACCCGACTTTAATATCCCTCTATCTGATATGCTGCTAACCAAACAAGTCAAGCAGGAGATGGAAAGTAAAAGAAAAAAGGGATAGATGGTAAATCTTTATAATACTGTTGGAAAATTCCAACACAGAAAGCACACCAAAAACAGGGACGTATATTGGAAAAATCCAACACAGACAACACCGTTAGTATTGAAAAATTCCAACACATATCTATTGGAAAATTCCAACACATATCTATTGGAAAATTCCAATAGCCAGAATGAACACGGAGGACAACATGAGATTATCAAGAGAAGAACAGGAAACTATCATCACCTACAACGAAGCTGAAACCCTTGCCGCGATCTACACGCACAACAGAGGATTGCAGAAGCAGCTTAATCGCCTTTGCTCCGAGCGTCCCGCCGATGTGAGATTGATTCGCACCGTACATGACGGCGCGGCGGTTGAGTATCTTGTCCCGAAAACATGGCTGAAAATTCGCCCGCCTCGGACAGCCAGCGAGGCGCAGAAAACGGCGGCACGGTTAGCACTACAAAGAGCGCGAAGCAGAAAGGAGACATACCAATGACACCACAGGAGAAGCGTAACAAAACACTTGCAGAAAAAGAAGCGAGGTACAAAGCAGACATGAATGACTATCCCGCCGCGCTTTGCATTTGTCGAGCGATTCGAGACGATAAATCCGCCGCAACCTCTGACCGATTGATGGCGATTCAGCTTATCCTTGAATTAAAACAAGCTGCAAAGATTAAATACTAAATGTATTCAATTTGCAAAAAGCAAAGCAGAATTATACACATAGTTTTTATCGTGCAAAGTTAGGAGGCGCATTATGAAACCGCGAAATCCAATCATGTCATACAGCGAAATGTGCGAAATGAACGAACAAACCGCAAAAAATCGGCTGTATTCAAAAGATGCCGATGCAAGCGAACGTATCAGCGCGATGATTTCCGACACAAAAGCAAGCATTGAGCGGATGCCAAAAGAACGTATCAGCTTGAACAATACCGAATTGGTAAGAAGCACGGCTTTAATGTATCTGACAAGTTGTGATGCCACAGGTTGCTTGCCGTCGAAAATCGGGCTTGCAAGAGCTTGTGGTATCAGCCGCACGGCGCTTGATGATTTTATGGCAAAGAACCCAACAAGCCGAACAACGGAGTTTTTAGAAACATTCTTTGACGCTTGTGCGGAATTGTTATCAAATGCCGCTCTAATCGGTGGAGTACACCCGATTTTTGGAATTTTTGTTGCAAAAGCAATTTACAAGTGGAAAGATGTGCAGCAAGTCGAGGTTGTCAATACCCGTGATGCTCTCCATGATTCCAGCGATTTGACAGCGGCAGAAGTGGCTCAAAAATACGCAGAACTTCCGGCAGATTAAGAAAAAGGAGATAAAATATGAACAGAAATTGCAAAAACAGCTTTGATACTATCATCGGCAGCGCGACAGCTTACCGCTCCGCAGTTGCCGCCGTTTTGGATTCCTTTTCCAAAAAGGAACAGCAGGCGCGTGAGGATTCCAAAATGTACAAGGACGAAAGCAGCAGATACAAAACGGCTCTTGAATCCCTTACAGCCGAGGCGCGGGCGCAGCTTGACAGGAAGCGCGAAGAGTTTACCGATGCCGTAGCAAACGAAACTGAAAAGCTGAAAAAAGAACTGCACAGCCTCGCGCTGGAGCGTCCTAAGCACGCGCTTTCGCACAGAGGAAGATGCAGCGGCATTTTTTGAGCGCGAAGCGATAAGGCGAATAAAGGACGGTGATATGAACGAGTCAAATTGAAAGAACGCATTGGCGCGATCAAGCGTTGTCGGAACGTCATAGAAGATATGGCAGTAACGCACCCGCCGTTGACCTTGATTTTGTTCTTATTGAATTTGACGATTGCCGTCCGGCTGCAATCGTCGAGTATAAGCACGAAAAATCCCGCCCGCAGTACATCACAAGCCCACAGTTTCAAGTGCTTATCAACCTTGCGAACGCCGCGCACTTGCCCGCTTTCGCCGTCCGATATGCCGCTGATTTTTCATGGTGGCTTTGTGTGCCATTGAATGACGAAGCGCGAAAGCATTTGCCGGAGCGCAAGAGAATGAGCGAAAAAGAATACGTTTCACTCCTTTATCGCGTCCGAGGGCGGGAGGCTCCGCAGTCCGTTTTGGACGGTCTGAATCAAGATGCCATATAGTTGAACATAGCAAAAAGACAGCCGAGGGCGGTATGCTCTAGGTTGTCTTTTTGTCATTTGCGAAATATTTTAGAAGTGCCGTTTTTGTGTTGCGCGGCTACAGAATGAAGCTACCCTACAAAAAATAAAACGTGCGTTCGATATACCCCTCGGGTGGTGCATTAAAAACTCCCGCCGCGCAAGCTGACAGGAACATGGAGCAGGACAGGAGCAGATGCAAAAAATCAAGAAGATTCAATACTTTGCTCAATACTTTTGCCCGTTTCCCAAAAATGCCGAAAAAAGCCCAAAAATGAAATTGCAACAAAAATAAAAGAAAAAGCCCTGATTCTAACCGATAATCAGCTAAAATCAAGACTTATTTCATGGAGCTGCTGGGCAGATTCGAACTGCCGACCTCATCCTTACCAACTGCCGTAGAGCCTTCCAGCCCCTGCTGTTCAAGGCTTTTCGGCAATTTTTTGTCCAAAAAGGATGAGGTCGCAGCCTGTTTGTTCCATTGTTTCCATCTGCGTGTTTCCCCGTGTGGGTCACGGTGTGGGTCAAAGCGCTTTCAGGACGCGAACGAGGGGCGCACCTCCGACAGCGGTAACCCAAGCCGCTGCGCTCTGTCCCGCTCATAGGTGACGCGGGTCACCTCTTCAATAAAGCTTTTCTCCTTCGGCGTGGCGCTTGCCCAACGCACACTGTATTTGCGGCACAGTTGAAAGAATATCTCATAAAAACGTTCTTCCTCTGCATCTTTGCGGCAATACCACGCCGCATCAGACGCCGGTCTGATTTTATTCATACCCATGCAAAGCACCTCCTCGCAGAAAATCAATCCAGATAGGTGAAGAAAATTCGTTTGGCAGCTTCGTCCGCAATCAAATACCTTGGCGCAGAAGATTGAAAGGTTGGAAGTAAAACGGCCCCAAAGTCTTCCTCATAATGCTTCGCCAAGCTCGTCGTCTTCGCTTCAAGCACCACATCGCCGGTCAAACCGCTGTCAATGGACAGCTTGATGCCATAGGCGATCAGCAGTCTCCCTATCCCTCTGTACTTCGGGGTTCCTCCGTCGAGCGTAGGATTTGACTCGGGCTGTGCCTCCATATACACAATGTGTACGACCAGTGTGGTCGGAAGGATCTCATATGCTGCCAGAGCAATCAGCTCATCTCCAACTCTGGCCGCGTATTTTTCATAGTCTTCGTTAGCTAAGTATTCGCTGGCCCAGGAGGTCTGCCACAAGGGTTCTCGGTCTGTCAATGCGGCATCCTGCGGCGTCATCGGCTCAATAGCCACCGGCACTTGTCGATTCATTGCATCGTAAACAAACGGTCGAAACTGCACAGCCCTCACCTCACCTCTTAAACAGTATACCACGGTTTTTGTGAAAAATGAAGTGGGAAATTAAAGTTACAGCATCCTCATTTTCGTTCCAAAAACGCACCGCTGTAACCTGCTAAAAAGTCAAGTCCTAATTCAAAGAAAAGTTATCGGCAGGAAAAGAGTATAGCAAAGCAGAGACGGCAAAACGGAACGCTTGGCCGCCTCAAATAAAGTATTGGGGATCTCAGCTCATTCTATTGTCGGCAAGCTGCGGTAGAGAAATATAATCATCTGCATAAGGATGCTTGAAAAGCGGAGAGTACTTCCAACATCCGTTAAGATTTGTGTGGCCGGGCGTAAAATTTTGTGTAAGCGATATTCGACAAAGTCAAGAATGGCACTGGAAAGTAGGGCGGATTCTGGTCTGAATCCCTTAGTAACCGAAAGCCATGGCGGTCAGCCCGGTATGCGCGCCGGCACGGCGTGAATGCCGGTCTGGCCGCCGTGGCATACTAGGACAAGGGAGTCAGCCTATAGCCCGGTCGGCGAACATGATCTCCAACTGGCTGAGCACCAGATCCCAGTTCTGGCATCTGGCGTGCCAGTGCTTCACGATGCGCTGGGAGGCCAGATACAGCATCCGGCGCAGGGAGTCGTCGTTCGTGAAGGAGGGCTTGTTCTTCGTGATCTGCCGGAACTGGCGGTTCAGGCCCTCGATGATGTTCGTCGTGTATATGATTTTCCGAATCTCCACGGGGTATTCGAAAAAGGTGCTTAAAACCGGCCAGTTTTCCTCCCAGCTTTTCACGCAGGATGGGTACTGCCTGCGCCAGGCCTCCGCGAAGCTCTGCAAATTTTTCTCGGCTTCCTCCAGCGTGACGGCACTGTAGATCTTCTTAAGATCCGCAACGACTTTCTTGATGTCCCTATAGCTGACATATCTGGTGGAACTGCGCACCTGGTGGACGATGCAGCGCTGCAGCCGGCTTTTCGGGAAGACGGCCTCAATAATAATGCACCAACCTGTGCCTCAGTCCCGCGATCTTCACCCAAGGGATATCTGGATATCGCTTCTTGAAGTCCTCTGATAGATTAGCGGCGTGCTCTCCAATATTGTAGAGCGGTGTTGTAATGGTCCATTGAACCGCTTCTTCTGCAAATATTTTTTCAGGAGTGATATTCTCTTTCTCCACATAACGCAGGAGCTTCTCTGTTGTCTCCCGCATTTTTTCAACTCTTTGCTGGTCACTGTATTTCATGCGATCCGGACTCCTTCCTCCATGATCGTATTGTAGAAAGCGGAACCAGTATTGACCTCTCGCAGTTCGTAAACGTCCACAGCTTTCCCCATGGTGCGATGCAGTTCCTCCGCAATGCAGAAAATATCCGTCGGATCAAATTTGCTGCCGCCGACCACGATCAAATCAATATCAGAGGCTGCATTCGCTTCCTGCCTTGCATAAGAGCCGAACAGAATCGCACTTTCCGCATGATACTTTTTTAGCAACTGCCGTACTACAGCGAAAATCTCACTCTGTGCGTAGATATGGTCAGACATCGGCTTCGCCCCCCCCTTTTTTATGATACAGTATACCACAGCTTTCGCAAAAAATGAAGTGGTGTTCGGGTCGGGCGGAAATAGCCATCCAGCGCCGGAAAAATTGAACCAATATTAGTCGGAAATAAAAAGCCACTACCACATCTCTTTCAAACCTTGTACACTGGAAAGCGCCAACAGCCCAGTGGAAAGGAGCGTAATGAAAGAGTTATACGGTAATGGCTATGTGCCAAGTATAGCACAAGCCATAGAAGAAATGAAAGCAGAACAGGGAGAATCCTTCTCCCCGGAACGAATCAATTTGGCTGAGCTTGAACGTCGCACCGGCATCTCCCGCGGGAAGCTTCGCCGACTCAAGCAGAATGGTTTTCGGGGAATTCCCAAAGGCAGCGATTCCGGAAAGCATAAGTTTACCAAGCTCACCGGCTATACGGGAATTATTGATACGCTGCTGAAGCAGGGTGTCAGCAATTCCACAGTGATCCTGAATCGTCTGTTGGAGTCTGGCTTTGAGGGAAGACTGACCATCGTCAAAGACTACATTGCCGCCCACAAGCACCTCATTCCCGCAAAACGGCAGCAGATTGCGCCACAGGGCAACCGAGGTCGTCGCTATACGACCGCCCCCGGTGAAGCCTACCAGATGGACTGGGGCTTCACAGATGTTTTGGACTACAACGGACAAGTCTACCGCGCAGCGTGCTTTGCCATGATCTGCCACCATTGCGGACAGCGTTACGTTGAGTTCTTTCCCAATGCCAGGCAGGAGAATCTATTCATTGGGATGATCCACGCTTTCCAATACATGGGCGTTCCCAAATACGTGCTGACAGACAACATGAAGAGCGTTGTCCTCCACCGCGACTTGGAGGGACATCCCGTTTGGCAGCAGGATTACGAAGCGTTTATGCGCATGGTGGGTTTCGACACAAAGCTCTGTAAGCCTCGCCATCCGTTTACCAAAGGGAAAGTGGAGCGGCTTATCCGTTTTGTGAAAGAGAATTTCCTCGTTGACCGGGTATTCTACAACGTAACAGATCTCAACTGGCAGGCACTTGAGTGGTGTAATACCCAAAACGGTATTTACCACAGGGCTGTGGACGGTGTACCGCAGCAGATTCATGATGCGGCTTGCGGACCGCATTTGCGGGAGCTGCCTGACAGCAGAGAAATACGATTCTTTCTCTGCCCGGAGCGAAAAATCTCTTTTGACGGTTTTGTCAACTATGAGGGACGCCGTTTCGGTGTACCATACAGTTATCCGGGAGCTGCCGCCCGCGTGATGCGCAGCGGTGATACGCTCTATATCTACTCCTCGGATATGAACTCTTTGCTGGCAACTCACGATGTCACATGGAGTCGCCGCGACAGTTTTTGCGAGGGACAGTACGAATTACCACCGCAGCCGGAAGAACTACCTACCGCTCCGGTGAAGACGCAGATCCGGCAGTTACCCAAGCCTGCCAGCAAGCTTTCCTTTGCAAAGTTTGACTTTGACGAGGAGGGATTGCTGTGACGGAAACGGTATTTGAAAAGCTTGCTGCCGCGGTTTCTGTGCTGAAGCTGGACTTCTCCTCCGAAGAGTTCGCTGTCTATGCAGAAGAGCACGAGTTGTCTGAGGCTGAGATTGCAGCTGTGGAGGGTGTCTTTACCCACCTTAGCGAGAAGAAACAGCAGACCACCGTACATACCTTGCTCAGAATGAGTCGCTTGCCCACCAAGTCACCGAGGACATTTGAGAACTTCGACTTCTCGCTTTTAAAGGGCCGAGATGTAGAGCGATTGAAAGCGTTGCCATCCCTCAGCGCCATCTATTCGCACAGGAATCTGGCGTTCATAGGCCCTGCCGGAACAGGCAAGACGCACTTGGCGCAGGCCTTTGGTTATGCCTGTTGCCAGCATGGAATGAAGACCTATTTCATTAAAGCGTCTGAACTGCGAGACAGGTTTATTGCTGCCAAGCGCAGCGGCAAGACAGATTCCTGTCTCAACGGATTGGTTCGTCCCAGTTGCCTTATTATTGATGAGATTGGGCATTGCGCGTTTGACAAGGAATGTACGCGGTTGTTCTTTGACCTAATCGACCGGCGCTACAACAAGGAAGGCAACTACAATATGATCTTTACCAGCAACAAGAATCCCGCTTTATGGCGCGAGGATTTCAATGAAGATTCCACCTTGCTGTGTGCGCTGGACCGCATCTTTGACGATGCCACAGTGTTCAAACTGCGCGGTGAGAGCTTCCGCGGAAAAAAGTTGGAAACGATCTCGCTGCAAACCGGCAAGGTGAAGGCTATTGAGCCGGTGACGGAAATAGAAGAATGATTTAATTGCCATATTGGGCTGTTGGCTTTTTTCATGGGCTCAATTTGGCTGTTTTGGATGAACCCGAAATGGCGTTTTCAGCCGGACCCACTGTGCCGGATTGGTTCCGGGTTCCGGCCAGAATTGGCTGAATTTTCCCGACTCAAAATGGCTGTGAGTTCCCG
>Ga0256405_10002653_pt1 | contig 39879 bp, 40 predicted proteins | sample RumenRJG_02DNA_FD_189096 | JGI IMG/M metagenome (GOLD analysis project Ga0256405, IMG submission 189096) | Bovine rumen microbial communities from Lethbridge, Alberta, Canada - RJG_02 | ecosystem: Host-associated > Mammals > Digestive system > Stomach > Rumen | place: Canada: Alberta... | reverse complement strand
AATTATTCTAAAAATATAACTATTTGCTATGCAAACACTACTTTGCAAGCAAAGTAGTGTGTTTTGCAAAGAAAAAATGAAAAGAGTAGCAGAAACTTGCTACTCTTTTATAATGTTTAAAAAATCCCTATGGGACACGCACTTTCGGTTTCCCTTTTTGATATTAAACTTTTTATTTTTTTGATTTTAGATAATAATATATTATTATCTAATTTTTATTTTAAAGTTGCCGTTCCGCTTCCGTAAACTACGCAACCGCTCGTCGAATATTTAAGCGTGGTGGTGTAAGAATTACCGCCGACGGTTACCGTATGCGATCCCGTAGAAACCGTGGACGACGAACAAATAGTTCTCGTTACGTTACTCGTTTGCGGTGTGGATTCTATTCCGCCGAATACTATCAACGTTCCGCCGCTTAATGATATCGAGCCGTCCGCGTCTAACGCCCATGCGCCGCCGCCCATTCTTCCCGAAGAACTGCCCGGTCCTTTTACTATAACTACACCGCCCGTTTGATAATAGTTTCCGTTAGAGTCGATGCCGTCCGTGTCCCCGCTCGTCGGAACGGTAACGTCCAAGTATCCGCCCGATATTCTAATTGACGGCGTCCCGATATTTTTAAATGCGTTTACTCCGTCGTCGTTCGCGTATACCGTTATCGTACCGTCGGTTATTACTACGTAATTGGCTTCTAAACCTTCGTAAGCGGTATCGACGGTTATCGTACCGCCACTTATCGTTAAGGTGTTGTCGGCGTGTATTCCGTCGCTACCCGATACCGATTTTTGGTTGCCCCAACCCCCGGGACCCATGTGTCCCATTGCGGTGGAAGTAGTAGGAGAATAAACGGTTATGATTATGTTACCGCCCGTAACGTAGATATTGCCCGCGCCTTTTTGACCGTTGTCTAAAGTCGTACCGTAGTCGGCGTGTAGACCGTCGTCGTAAGAGCAAAGCAATAGCGTTCCGCCGTTTACGTATAATTCGTTGCCTACCTTTACGCCCTTATAAGACGTTGTGCTTGCCGTACTTGCCGTATAAGAACTATAAGAGCCCGTATATACCGTCAAAGTACCGCCGTTTATAGTAAAGTCGTAACTTGCGGATACCGCGTCCCCCGCCGAGTAAACCACTACCGAACCGTCGTTTATCTCTATCGAGCCTCTTTGATTTCCTTTTGACGATACGTCGGTGTTTTGAGTTTTTATGCCGTCGCCCGACGTCGAGATGGCAACTATCGTACCGCTATCAACGGTTATAGAATCGTTACCCTTTATAGCGTTGTTGACCGCGGTAACTTTAAGAGATAGATTTTTGATTTTAAGATCTTTCGTCGTATGAACGCCGTTATTATAGGTGCTTGAGACGACGAGTATTCCGTTACCTTTTAAGGTCAAATCGACTTTGGAATAAATAGCGCCTTCGCCTTGGGTGTCGGTATCGGTCGTTTTAACGCTTCGAGTATCTTTTATAACGTTTTGAGTGTCCTTTTTTGCCGAAATATCGACGCTTGACGCGGATAATATTTTGATAGGGGAATCGCTATTGTTGGTTATCGTTACGCCGTTTAATTCGATAATAACTTCGCCTTCTTCGGCTTCAACGATTATTTGACCGTTTAAATATCCGCTTAAAGAGTAAGTCCCCGCAGTGCTTATCGTGTATACGTTATTTGCGGTCGTAAAAGAGCCGTCTTCGGTGGTTATTGAAAAGTCTTCGTTGGTTTCGGTTACGTCCGTAAACGTCGAGTCGACAGCCGCCGCTTCTTGGATAGCGTTTTCCGTCGTCGTAGTCGTAGTAGTAGTCGTTGAGTTTTGGTTACAAGCAGTAAAAGCAAAAATACAAATACTTAATACGATAATAGAAACAATAAATAATTTGCTTTTCATTTCGATACCCTCTCTTTGTTTTAATGACTTGTCTGTCCGTTTTTGTTTTATGATAAAATTCTAAACTATAAACCTAAACAAAAACTAAATTTTTAAAAATAAAAACGTTGAATTTTATCAAATCGAGCTTATAGTTTTTTAATGGGTGAAGGTCTAAAAACATACGTTGACAACCTTTTTTATATAATGATATAATATTATAACTAAAAATAATAAATAATATAGGTAAAAATATGAAGGAAGGATTTAAAAAGGCTCTCGACGTTTGGAATAAGTTTTCGGCAAGCGACTATTTTATATTTGCAGTTTCCGCTTTGATTTTGATCGGCTGGGCAAGCGGATTATGGGCTTATTTTTTATGCGTGGTAGCGTTTTTTTGTATTCTTCCTTTATTTACGGGGTCTTCAAACAAATCTTTGATAACCTTTTTAATGCAGTTTACTTTTATAATATCTCATCAAAGACACAATCTAAACGCCTATTGGTGGTTGTTGTTTTTGATAGTTCCGCTAGTCGGCGGGGTAGTTTTTCAAACGTTGCGTTACCGCAAAGATTTTGCTTGGCGTTTGCTTAAACCGAAAAACTTTAAGGGACAAAATTTCTTTTTATTGTTGTTTTCGGTTCCGTTCCTTTTAGGCGGTATAACTATACGTCATACCAAGCCGATAGTAGTGCTTCTTGCCTTTTGTTTGATACTTTTGATAGGTTTAGTTTATACTTATTTTTTGATTTCAAATTATGATAGACAAGACAAAAAAGCCTTTCCTACTTATATGCTAAAAAATCTATTGGCAATAGGCTTGATAGTTAGTTTGCAAATGATTATATTTTACGCCAAAATAGGGTCGGCGGACGGTATTATACAAACTATAAAACTTAAAACGCACGAACTCGGTTGGGGCGGTCCAAACAATATCGGTTTGATTTTCGCTTTCGTTATCCCCGCAACTTTTTATTATTGTGTAAAAAGTAAGTGGAATCCGCTATTCGTCGTCTTTGGCGCAATAGAATTCGTCTTACTCGTTTCCACGGGATCAAGGGGCGCAACTTTCGTAGTACTATTTGCTTTGCCTGTTTTGATATTGTACGTTATGGCGGTTACGCCATATAAAAAGTCGTTTGGCATAACTCTTTGCCTTACATTTTTCGTAGGTGCGTTTTTGTTGATATTAAAAGCCGATACTATCGTAAATATGTTGGCGGATAGACTTTCACTCGGATTTTCGGGCAACGGAAGGTTAGAATTTGAATATCCCGCCGCTTGGGAAGCGTTTAAAACTTATCCGATATTCGGTGGCGGTTGGGATTATATGATGGGTACTATCATAAAAGACGGATATACCCCGTTATGGTTCCACAGTAGCGTTTTGCAAGTTATGGCTATGATGGGACTCTTCGGCTTGATCATATTTGGAATTTGGTGCTTCCATCGTTATCGTAACTTCTACTTGTTAAGACAAGATAAACGAGTGGTGTTTTTAGCGTTAAGTACGGTTTTATTCGGTGCATACGGACTTATCGACACGGGATTTTTCTCGCCGACCTTCTTTATAATGATGTTAGCGTTAGAGTTGTCGGTCGAACTCAATTTGCCCGAAGATCAAGGCAGAGCATTCCCGAAAAAATGGTTTAAAGAAAAAATATTCGTCCCCGATGACGAATAAAATCATAATAAATTTCAATAATGTAGTTTATTATAAAATCACAAATACGCAGTTATATATCTAAATAGTATCTTCGTTTGCCTTTGCTTCTTTTCCCGTATTCTATAGCGGTTTTGGGACAAGTCGAAATGCAAGCCATACATTGTGTGCAGTTGCCTTTCCAAATAGGTCTTCCGTTTTCTAATTTTATATTATTTAAAGGACAAATTTTTTCACATTTACCGCAAGAGATACACTCGTTTGTGGTATAGAAAGGCTTATCTTTAACCAACGTTTTATAAAATATCGGATTAACGACGTGGGTAAACACAGACGGGCAAGAAATTTTGAATAGGTTTTTATTTTCGGTTATCTTGTCGGAAATTTTATTGATTTTTACCAAAGATCTATCGATTATCTTATTTGCCGTTTCTTGTTTAGGGGCAAAGTATAGAGTTATATAGTTTTCGGGCATGACTACTTGCTTGATACCTTTATAAGTTAAACCAAGTTTTTTAAGTATAGGCTTTATTTTAAAATTTGTGCCGTAAGAAGAGAACGTAGACCCGCAAGTCATAATAAGATAAAAATATTTATTGCCTAAAAAGGTAGATTTCTTTAAAACGTCTATAACGCATAACGGAAGGTAAGAAGCGTAAGTGGGGCAAACCAAAACAAAAGGTTTATCCGAGTTAAAATACCCTCCCGACCCTTGTCTTGTATATTCCGAAAGATCGCAAACGTCGTCGTTTAGGCGTTTTGATAAAACTTTTGCGACGTATTTACTGTTGCCCGTTCCCGAAAAAAATAATATCATATCGACCTCTAAAAGTTATATGAATATTATAACAAATATTACACAATAAGGAAAGAGCAAAGCAAAAAGAAAAATTATTTGAAAAATTTTTCTAAATTGCAAAAAAACTCTTGCCAATTTGCATAAAATATGATATATTACTATAGACATCACGCGGGAGTGGCTCAGTGGTAGAGCGCTGCCTTGCCAAGGCAGATATCGCGGGTCCGAATCCCGTCTCCCGCTCCAAAATGGCACCATGGCCAAGTGGTAAGGCACGGGTCTGCAAAACCCTTATTCCCCAGTTCAAATCCGGGTGGTGCCTCCAAAAACAAGAGTCGCGGTAGCGGCTCTTTACATTAAATGCCGAAGTGGCGGAATGGCAGACGCAAGGGATTTAAAATCCCTCGTAGGCAACTATGTGCGGGTTCGAGTCCCGCCTTCGGCACCAACGACTTACGGCAAGTAAGTCGTTTTTTTGTGCCTTGTCGGGACTCGAACCCAAGGGTTTCCCGTCTCACGATGTTCGACCCGCCAGGTCGCAATTATAAATTGCTCCCCGCTTTGGCTAAAAGTTTGCCACCGGCAACCTTTTTTAACGCGTCGCGCCCACCTTCGGCACCAACGACTTACTCAAGTAAGTCGTTTTTTTGTGCCTTGTCGGGACTCGAACCCAAGGGGTCCCGTCTCACGATGTTCGACCCGCCAGGTCGCAATTATAAATTGCTCCCCGCTTTGGCTAAAAGCTTGCCACCGGCAACCTTTCTTAACGCGTCGCGCCCACCTTCGGCACCAAAAAAACGTCATTTGTCGACAGACAAAAGACGTTTTTTTGAACTATGTGTTCCGATATTTCGGAACGTGATGTTTGCTATGCAAGTGATGTACCCTACGGGCGTGATGTGTGCCTTCTGCACGTTTTCGGAACACATTACATCACTTTGTAGCAAAGCTACAATACATCACTGTTTGCGAAGCGAACAGCATCACTTGTGCCAACTGCACAAGCAACACTTTATAATTTATAACTTACAATTTAGTAATTATAAATTGGTGGGCTACGATGTTTCAATCTAAATTGAGTCTTTTATCTGATTTGTTCCGATATTTCGGAACGTGATGTTTGCTATGCAAGTGATGTACCCTTCGGGTGTGATGTGTGCCTTCTGCACGTTTTCGGAACACATTACATCACTTTGTAGCAAAGCTACAATACATCACTGTTTGCGAAGCGAACGGCATCACTTGTGCCAACTGCACAAGCATCACTATAATTATATACTTGCATTTTAGTTATTACAAGAAGGGGGTTTCAATGTCTGAATCAAAACTACGTGATCTATCTATGGATTTTTCCGTACAAATTATCGATCTTGTCAAAAGTTTGAAAGAAAAACGCGAATCTGTTATTTCCAATCAAATCGGGCGTTCGGGTACTTCTATTGCAGCAAATATTTACGAAGCAAACTATGCTCAAGGAAAAAAAGATTTTATTTCAAAACTTGAAATAGCCCTTAAAGAAGCAAGCGAAACCGGCTATTGGCTCGAGCTTTTGTATCGAACCGGATATATAAATGATGAAACCTTTAAATCTTTGAACGATAAATGCACAACAATTCGCGTAATGCTTGTTGCTTCTTGCAGAACCGCCAAACAAAACAACTAAATGAATAATTATATTTGTACTTTTGTGTTAAAGTTATAGATTATTTTGTTTAATATCATATACATTTGAATATTTTTTTGTCATCTACAAATAAGTTTCGCTCTAAAAAGTGTAGTTTTTATAAAATTTTTCGCTCAATTAAATGGAATCCACGTTGACAGATGCGTATCGTGTTGTTATAATTTCTTTAGGAGTGTCAGTATGAACGAAATATATCTAAAAAGAAAAATAGACTCGTATTTGATGACGTGGAAACATGACGCCAATCGAAAACCGTTAATCATAAAGGGATGCCGACAAATAGGGAAGACGGCGTCCGTAAGACATTTTGCCGAAGCGGCGGGGTATGAAAGCTTTATAGAAATCAACTTCTTAAGCGAAGAAAAATACAAACAAATAATTGTTGATGGCTACAATGCATCTGCCATTATCAAGAACATTTCATTGTTAGATCCGTCAAAACGCTTTATTTCAGGAAACACTTTGCTATTCTTCGATGAGATTACCGCATTTCCCGAAATTGCAACTGCGTTAAAGTTCTTCATGGAAGACGGCAGATTCGACGTCATTTGCAGCGGGTCATTGATGGGAGTCAATTATCAACGAATCGAAAGCAATAGCGTCGGCTACAAAACCGATTATGATATGTTCTCCCTCGATTTTGAGGAGTTTCTGTGGGCAAAAGGATATGGCGATGATACGATTGCAGATATGTTGCACCATATGCAGTCGTTTGCACCGTTCAACGAATTGGAGTTGTCCGTATTTCATAATCTCTTTATGGACTACGTCATCCTCGGCGGTATGCCTGCCGTTGTCAAAGACTATATCGTTAAAGAAACGTTTGAAGGGTCTCTTGCTACACAACGTCAGCTGATCGCCGACTTTAAAGAAGACATTCGTAAATATGCTCAAGGCGTTGACCAAACAAGAATACTAAACGTATTTAATAGTATTGCACCGCAACTCGCCAAAGAAAATAAAAAGTTCCAAATGTCCAAAATCGAACAGGGGGCTCGGTTTCGTGACTATCGCGGATGCGCGGAATGGCTGATTGATGCGGGCATCATCAATGCTTGCTATTGTCTCAACATGCCCGAGTTGCCTTTGAATGGTAATTGCGACATAGATAAGTTCAAATTATACTTTTGCGATACGGGTTTGCTGGTTTCACTTTTGGACGAAGAGGCACAAGATGATTTGCGTGCTAATAAAAACTTGGGTGTTTACAAAGGGGCATTGTATGAAAACATCTTGAGTGAGGCTTTGGTAAAGCAGGGATATCGGTTGTTTTATTACAAACGCGAAGACGGTACGCTGGAAGAAGATTTCTTTATACGCACCGCACGGAACCTCGTACCTATCGAGGTTAAAGCAAAAGGCGGAAGGTCAAAGTCATTGCGCACACTTGTTGATTCTGCCAAATATGAGGATATAGCGTACGGATTCAAGTTTACGGCTAACAATATAGGCTATAGTGACAAAATATACACGTTCCCATATTTTTGCGCTTTCCTTTTGAAACGATTTATGGCAACGTTTGAACCGATAGAATAGTCTTTTTCTTTCTGTTTAACTCTCGCTCATGGAAAGACCAAAACGCGAAAAAAGCGTTTGTAAATGCGGACTTTGAAGATCAAGAAATTCGGAAAGCAATCGTCAATACGTTAATACGAGAAATTGTCGTTACTAATGAGAAAGTGATTATCACCTATAACTTTACCGACGACATCGTAAAACCAAATAGGTCGGCAAGTCACATTGCCGACCTTCGATCCAAATGCGAACAAGCCTTTTCTTCTATCGACGGAACGACCAACTTTGCACCTTCGGCACCAATTTGGTCTCAGTTGGGCCCGTTAATTTAAGGAAAACCGAGTCTTTATTGTTATTTTAGTATTTAGAGTAAAATTTTATAAAAATAAAGATATATCAAAAAGGAGAAATATAAATTTATGATCAATGAAACAAAAAAAGGAGATATTTTTAAAACAGATGCTTCTTACATTGCATTTCCAATAAATGCTGAAGGCGCTGTTGGTGATGGATTTGATGGACAAATAATTAAAAAAGGTTGGCCGGAACTTGTAAATGTTGGTCCTCAACCAATCGGAACTGTGTTATCAAAGAAAATTGAAGATAAAACCTATTTTGCACTAGTTTGTTATTCACTTGAAGAAGAATGGGGAACTCCGGAAGAACAAAGAAAAAATATAAAGAAATGTTTTGACAACATTCCAATAAATAAAGGTGAAAAAATTGCTTCAAATGTTTATGGAACTGAATTTCTTGAAATGATGTCAGGAGCAAATCCAAAACAAATAATTTGTGGAATGTGTGATTCAGATAAAGATATTATTCTTTACAATATTTCACTTGAACAAGTTAAACAAATTTATGATGAAAACCCTTGTGAAGAATAAATAAATATCCGAAAATATTGAAGTGGACCCCACCAAGAAGCAATTTTGACTCAATTGAACCGTAATTTCACGGGAAAAATTGAGTTTTTTATGTGTGACGGATTCTACGGGCTAACGGCTGCGAAAAAATCAAAGAGATAAAGCCTAAAACAAAAATTATTTTAGCAACCGCTTGTGCGGAAAGTTCTTATTTGGAAAGAGCAAAAAAAAATCGGAGTGGAAAGTTTTTGGTTTAAGGAATACAGCGACGTAAAACTTGCCGAAGTCATACAAAGGACAGCAAACGGGGAATCGGTATATCCGACCGACGCACCCGATTTGCCTTTTGGCGATACGACGAAATCGGCGTTGACCGATAGAGAAATCGACGTTTTGAGAGAATTGACTTCGGGCTACACAAACCAAGAGATAGCCGATAGACTAAATATATCCGTAAATACGGTAAGAACGCATATAATAAATATGATAAACAAAACGGGTTACGAATCGCGTTTCGATCTTGCTCTTAACGCAAAAGCGTTAGGCGTTGTTGTCGGGAAAACGAAAAAAGGGGAATAGAGGGCGAATAAGCACGTCTTTTGAATTGTCCCAACGCAATGCGTTGGGACTTATTTTTTACGACGGCTTATTCGCCTCCTCCAAAACGCAAGCGTTTTGTCGGGTTTTTAAAGCGGATGGCTTTAATAAGTGCAACAATTATAATTATAGCCATTGCTTTGCAATTCTTTTCTAACGAAAAGTGTATCCTTTCGGATACGGCTATAATTCACCGCCCTTCACTCGGCGAAAATATACAAGTGCATTTTCGCTTTCGTTTGTGCTTCATCCTGAGCGAAGTCGAAGGATCTCTATCCTTGACTCATAAGTACGTATTAAGACTTGTCTTAACGCAAGCGTAAAGCCTGCGCTTATTGGACGGCTTATTCGTCTCCGTCAAAAATCTTTTTGGATTTTTGACGGGTTTTTAACAAGGATAAACTTTATTTTTAAAAGATGTTTTGACTACGCTCAACAGACGATATAATACTTTAATGCGATATGTTGCTTTGCAACACGATATATTTGCTATCGCAAATACGATATATACTCGCTTTGCTCGTATTCGATATGATATAAATTCCATAACGTCCCGAAAGGGACATATCGTGCCACGGGCATATCGTATCCGCAAGGATATATCGCAAATTCCTTTAGGAATTTATATCGCTTTGGTAAAAATTATCTAAAAACCCCCATTCCCACGTCGGACGCCATTTTGTCGTCCTTTGGTGGCAATCGAGCCCCCTTTCCCGTCGCTTCGCGACAAGGGTGCAACCCCGCTTCGCTCGATAGGACACGCCCTTTGGTCGTGGACTACGTCTTCGACGATAAAAAAGATGTTTCGACGTCGCTTCGCTTGCTCAACATGACGACCGACTAAGTGCTTTTCCATAATTCGTTATACTGAGCGAAGGGCTATGCCCGCAGTCGAAGGATCTAAATCCTTGAAAGCGTAAGCGTTTGCACCCTTGTCGCAAAGCGACGGGAAAGGGGGCTTGATTTTGCACAAAGAGATGATTTTTAATCATCACGACTGCAAAATGGGGGTTTTTAAAACCTTTGTAGAGAACCCAAAAGAAAGCAAACGCAATAACAACATTTGGCGGTTGATTTTGCATAAAGAGATAATTTTTAATCCTTAAACTTATAATAATTAGCCAAACCGCCTTGTGATGTCTCTCTATATATCGACGTGATATCTCTACCCGTTTGTAGCATAGTTTCGCATACCATATCCAAGGTGATTTTTTCGTCTGTCGGGTCAAGTAATGTCGCCAATTCGTAAGCGTCGACGGCACGCATTGCGGCAACGGCGTTGCGCTCTATACAAGGTATTTGAACGTATCCCATAATGGGGTCGCACGTCATACCGAGATGATGTTCCAAAGCGACTTCGGTCGCTTGCTCGATACTGCCTATACCAAGCCCGTTTATGTGTGAGTAATAAGCCGCCGCCATTGCGCAAGCCGTTCCGACTTCCGCTTGACAGCCCGCTTCCGCCCCCGATATAGAAGCGTTCGTTTTTACTAAATTGCCGATAAGTCCAGCAACCGCAAGCCCTTCTAAAACTTTGTCGTATGCGGGATTTAAAGTTTCGAGAGAATATCTTAAAACGGCGGGCAATACGCCCGAAGCCCCGCAAGTAGGCGCGCAAACTATCGTACCGCCGCAAGCGTTTTCTTCGGATACCGCATAGGCAAATGCGCAAAGTCTGTTTCTTTTTGACTTACCGTCTATAAACATACGCTTTGCTTTTCGCTCAATATTCAATACGCCGGGAAGTTTGCCTTCGGTAGATAAGCCCCTATCTATTGCTTCTTGCATCGTATGGTAGACTTTATCGAGATATTTTCTTATACGCTCGCCTTCAAATCTATAAACGTATTCGGATAAATTGATGTCGTTTGCGACGCAATAATCTTTAATTTCGCTAAAAGTGCTGTGCGGATATACGGTTTGCGGAACCGTCGGCGCTTCTCCCGCTATTACTATGCTTCCGCCACCGATAGAAACGTAAATAGTATGTAATTTTAAATTGCCTTGCTTAAAACTTTCGCAAATCATCGTGTTCGGATGTTCGGTTTTAGTGGCTTTGTCAAATATTATACTATGCGGAAATTCCTTTAAAGTTTGGTCGATAATATAATCGGTCAGGTGTCCTTTGCCCGTCAACGCTAACGAGCCGTATAGAGTTACTTTTATAAAATCTTCGTCGGTTATTTTTGATAAAAAATCTTGAGCCGCCTTTTTCGGCCCTATCGTATGCGATGAAGAAGGACCGTTTCCGATCTTAAAAATTTCTCTAATGCTTTCCATATCCGCCTCCTATCGATAGACCGAAAACAGTATGGCATAACCTAAAAAATTTGTCAATATATTACTAAAAATAGTATAAAAACTAATAATTATTGTCGGTGTTTACCGTTAATCTCTTTAAAGAAAAGCCTTCTTTAAATTTTGTTTTGTATATTCTAAAACACTTGTCGAATTGGCTAAAAGTTCGTTTCGCTTTTTCCACGTTTTTATAAACCTTCCAGTACCCCGTTAAGGTACAGTTTTCTTTATCGCGCATAAACTCTTTTACGTCGTCGGGCGGATAACCTAAAAACAAACCTATCTCGTGCGGAAAGGCGTTTTTGTCCTTTAACTTTTTTGCAAGCGTTGATATTAAATATTCGGGTTTTAAATTTTTATAACCCGTTTCTTTTAAAATAGAAACCGCTTTCGGGTCCGAAAGATCGTTTTTGAGCTTTTCGGGACGATATACGTAAAAGAGCGTCAATTCTTTATCTATTTTTAAAGGTAGTATCAAAAGTCCTTTGTCGATAAAAAGCGTATTTAAGTCCTTGACAAAATCCAACGCTTCTTTTCTTTGACAACGGCAACTAAATAAACTCCCCGTTTTTATACCCGCCAAAGTAGGCGCGCAATTATTGACGACGTATTCTTCGGACATATATCTCACCCTTTTATTATTTGCCTATCCGATGATTTTAAAAATAAACGGTAGGCTTTATCTACTTATATGATAATCTATAAAAAACGGGGGAAGTCAAACGTTTTTGATAAAATATGAAAAATATTTCACATTTTATTGTAAATAATTATCATTTTTTATTATGATCGAAATAAAACGTAATAAGGCTTTTATTTGAATCTATCCAAAAGGTCGTATCGATAATTTAAAAATCCCTTTTTTCTTATTATTTAATATTGATTGACTATTTATGATAATTATTATAAAATAATTGTTGACCGATGAGTCGGTCTTAATTTGAAAACTTTTTATAAGGAGAATATTATAATGGCAAAAATCGTAAATGTTCATGGAAGAGAAGTTCTTGACAGTCGTGGTAATCCTACCGTAGAAGTAGAAGTATTACTCGAAAACGGTATCAAAGGTCGTGCTATCGTTCCTTCCGGCGCTTCTACCGGCGAAAGCGAAGCATTGGAACTTCGTGATGGCGATAAAAAGAGATATCTTGGCAAAGGCACTTTAAAAGCCGTAGAAAACGTTAATAAAGTTCTTGCTCCCGCCGTTATCGGTTTGGAAGCGACCGACCAAGTAAAAGTTGACCAAACTATGTTAAAACTTGACGGAACTCCTTTCAAGAAGAATTTGGGCGCTAACGCCATTTTGGGCGTATCTTTGGCTGTTGCTCACGCTGCTGCCGCTTCTTTGGGAATGCCCCTTTATCGTTATATCGGCGGTACCAATGCAAAGGTTATCCCTACTCCTTGTATGAACGTTATCAACGGCGGCGCACATGCCGAGTCTTCCGTTGATTTCCAAGAGTTCTTTATCATCCCCGCAGGTTTCTCCACTTTCCGTGAAGCTTTAAGAGCGGGCGTCGAGTGTTTCCACGCTTTAAAGAAAGTAGTTAAGGCTAAAGGTTACGAGACCGGCGTAGGCGACGAAGGCGGTTTTGCTCCTTCTTGCCGTGAAGGTAACGAAGAACCTCTCGCTTTGATCGCGGAAGCCGTTAAGAACGCAGGTTACGTTCTCGGTGAACAAATCTTCTTAGGTATGGACGTTGCTTCTTCCGAATTCTATGAAGGTAACGGCGTTTACAATCTCAAGAAGAGCGGCGAAGGTAAGAAGACCACCGACGAAATGATCGCTTTCTTGGAAAAATTGGTTAGCGACTATCCTTCCATCATCACCATCGAAGACGGTCTTGCCGAATCCGACTGGGCAGGTTGGAAGAAGCTGACCGAACGTTTGGGCAAAAAGATCCAATTGGTCGGCGACGACTTATTCGTTACTAATCCCGAATTCGTTAAGAAAGGTATCGTAAACGACACCGCTAACTCCGTACTTATCAAAGTAAACCAAATCGGTTCTTTGACCGAGACTTTGGACGCTATCCGTCTTGCTCAAACCAACGGTTATACTTGCATGGTTTCTCACCGTTCCGGTGAAACCGAAGATACCACTATCGCCGACTTGGCAGTCGCTGTAAACGCAGGTCAAATCAAGACCGGTTCGGCTTCTCGTACCGATCGTATGGCTAAATACAACCAATTGCTCCGCATCGAAGAAGAATTGGGCGACAATGCAGAGTATCTCGGACTCAAAGCGTTTGCTAACCGCAAATTCTAATTAACGATATAAAACAAAAAGGGTCGGACATCCGACCCTTTTTTGTATTTACAAATTGTTATTAAGCATTTATCCGTTATTGTTATCCTGAGTATTGTCAAAGGATCTAAATCCTTAAAAGCGTAAGCGTTTGCACCCTTTCGACCGTTTACGGGCGGAGGAAAGGGGGATTGTCTGCGCACTAAGAAGGCAATCTTTGATTGACTACGACTGCGGAGAGGGGGTTTTTAGACTTTTGTTATTGTAATAAACCAAATTTATCTTACAAGGACTGTAAAATCTAAACAAAAATTATAAACCATAATCGTTTTTTTAAAACCCCCATTTTATCGTCGTAGCCTTGTAAACAAGTCTGCTTTGGATAAAATCAAGCCCCCTTTCCCGTCGCTTCGCGACAAGGGTGCAACCCCGCTTCGCTCGATAGGACACGCCCTTTGGTCGTGGACTACGTCTTCGACGATGACTCATAAGTATCTCTTAAGACTTGTCTTAACGCAAGCGTAAAGACTGCGTTTTTTAGAGAACTTATTCGTCTCCGTCAAAAATCTTTAGGATTTTTGACGGGTTTTAAAGCGGATAAAGACCCTTCGACGATGCTCAGGGTGACGATAGACCATGTGCGAAAATATACAAGTGCATTTTTGCTTTCGTTTGTGCTTCATTCTGAGCAAGCGAAGCGCCGTCGAAGAATCTATATCCTTGAAAGCGTAAGCGTTTGCACCCTTGTCGCATAGCGACGGGAAAGGGGGCTTGATTTTGCACAAAGAGATGATTTTTAATCATCACGACTGCAAAATGGGGGTTTTTAAAACCTTTGTAGAGAACCCAAAAGAAAGCAAACAAGGATAAAGATGTTTCGACTATGCTCAACATGACGTTTGCTGTTTTGCGTTTTTAAACAAGGATAGTCTTATGGAATAGATACTTCGACATAATTATTTATTCTTTCGTAAAGGTTATTCTTATACCTATCATTTGATTTGCAAAGGATATTATATCTTCTTCGTCTTCGTTTTGAGAGCGGGTAAGTATCATAAAAGGCGAAGTGTTTTCGTAATATTGTCCCGCAAAGACTGCGTCATATTCTTTACCGTTTATATCGTTTAAGGTAACTAAACTGTAAACAGTTTTGATAACGACGGTCAAATCGCCGAGTTTTTGAAGTTGCTCGGAAAGGTTAGTGGGAAGAGTGTCTACGTGCACTTGACGTCCTTCTTTATCCGTAAGAAGGGTGTATCTCGAAAGATATGCCGTGAGATAATCCGCATACGAGTCGTACTCTATCCCTATTGTTTCGGGATCTATTTCTCTGTTTTCACCCATGTTTAGGGGTAGTCCGATTTCGTCTACGTATTTTTCACTGGTCAAAGGTTCTAAACCTTCTATATTCAAACCTAATGAATTGTAGAGCATAGAGAAATTTTTGCCGAGAGTTCCTTCTCCGAACCCCATCCCAGGGAAGAGTTCGTTAGCGTAAACTTTAATGGTTGGATAGGTATCCGTCGCACCCGACATTTTTAATATAGTAACGCTTCCGTCTTCGTTTACAAAGATTTGATCTTCTATACCGCCCACGACGCTACCGTTTAGATTATCGAGCATTCCTTTGACGTAGGATAACAATTTGCTCGTTTTTAATCCGAGTCTTATTTCCATCGTGCCGTCGGTGTTAAGAGTCAAACTCTTTTCGTTCATATACAGTTTGGATATCATAGGTAAAAGCCCTTCTATCGTATCTTGAGTATTTTGATCGGCTTTTAACATTTCTACGTTAGATAGAGTATAAGTTTCGGTTTCTTTGACCGCAACGCCGTTGGTTGTTCTTCCCTCCGTGGGATCGTCGTATATTTTAGCGGTTAATTTATCGGTAGCGCCAAAATAAACGTCGTCGACCTCGGACATGGTTTTTGCGTTTTTTAAGTTTGTTTTAAAAGTATCTATCGAGCCGTTTTGTTGATATTCTTCTTTAAACATACGATCGAATTGTTTTAAACGCAACTCTTTATATTTTTCCAAAGACTTTACGTTTTCGGCAAGTCCCATTTGAACGAAAGTGTTTTGATATATCTCGGCGATAAGCGCGTGTCCTTTGTCCGAAGGGTGAACTCCGTCGACAAAAAGCAACGCTTTGCCTTTCTCTTGGTCGGCTTGGTAAACCTCGTTAAATACTTTTGCTACGTCGACAAAGTAAACGTTTTCGTTACTTTCGGATATATCTTTTAAAATATCCGACATACTGCCCAAAATTGTTACCCCCATTTCTCTATATTTCTCAACGCCCGAAGGGGTAGAGTAGTCGTAGGAAGGGTCGAGTTCGATCAAAGCGGATACTAAATCTAAAGGTATCAACTCGGACTCGTTGTCAACGGGGTTATACGTGTTTTGAAAGAATACTTTTGCGGTGGGGTTCAATTCTCTTATTCTTTTTAAAACGCTATTCAAATTGGCTCTCGCTCTTATTTTACAATCTTCCAACGATTGCAGTCCGTCGCCGGGAGTTACTAAATGATAAACGCCGTTGATGTCGTCGATAGTGGTTTTTTTGTTGTACAAATAACAATCTTTTACCCTTTGGTCGTTTATATAGTCGTCTCCGATAACTTTTTTTGCGATTATCTCGTACATCATACACGGGAAATTGTGGAAAAGAATATCGTTACCCGTGATAGAAATACATATCATATCAGCCTTACTTAAATGCGTTATGGGCATATTGGCGTCGCTTTCGGGAGTCGTTACGTACTGTAAAAGATCTTTGGTTTGGTTGCCGGAAATGGCTCTGTTTTCGTAATGATAGCCGTTGATTTGCCCTAAAACTCCGTAATAAGCGTAGTTTATGCGTTCTTCTTCGGGACTTACGCCTATGATGCCTTCGGCGATCGAGTCTCCTAAAAATACGACGTAGTGGTCGCTGTAATCTACGTCGTCGATTGCGTTTAGATCGTTAGACGCGTTACAAGCGACTAACGAAACGGACAATACCGATAAAATTGCAATTATAATAAAAAGCCAAGATCTTTTCATATTACGCTCCTTTTAATATTGATTTTAATATATAAATTATAAAATAATAAACGATTAAAGTCAATACGGGTTTTAAGTAAAAAACGTTGACTTTTAACTATTGCATAATTATAATAAAGTCCTAACTATAAAGATTTTTCGATAAAATCAAAAGGAAGTTAAAATGACGATTCACATAGACGGACAAGATTATACTTTTTCTCGTCCGATATCCGTCGAAAATTTTATAAAACAAGAGGGTTTGTCGCCAAACGCGTTGCTCGCTACGGTCAACGACAAAGCGGTCGATTTGGATTACGTCATACAAGACGACGCAACGATAAAAACGATAACCCGCAGAGACGAACTCGGCAAAAAGGTTTACAACCATACCGCTTCCCACGTTTTGGCTCAAGCGGTCAAAAGTATTTTTCCGACCGTAAAATTGGCGACGGGACCCGCTATCGACGGTGGTTTTTATTACGATTTCGATTTTAAGACCCAACCCGACGTCGAAGATTTAGAAAGGATAGAAGCCGAGATGATGCGTATAATCAAAGCCGACCTTCCTATGAAACGGGAAGAAGTATCGAGGGAAGAAGCGGTTAAAATAATGCTTGGTTTTCAAGAGACTTACAAACTCGAACTTATCTCGGAAATATCCAAAGACGAAGTTATATCTTTATATCGTCAAGGCGATTTCGTCGATCTTTGTCAAGGACCGCACTTAAAAAGTACGGGGTTGATAAAGGGGGTAAAATTGATAAGTATGACGGGCGTTTATTGGCGTGGTAACAAAAGAAACAAAATGTTGACCCGAATTTACGGCGTTACGATAGATTAAAAAAATATATAAAAAATGCTTTTTATCGTTTGACAAGAAGCGTAAGTAATGATAATATATTTGTGAAGTAGAAGTTTCTCACCTCGAGTATTCCGTTACTCCCGTGTTCTTACAATTAACTAAATTATCCTTTTTGGGTTTATTTTGTTTTGTATCGGGTGGCTTCTGCTATCCGATTTTATTTTATGGAGGACATATCTTATAAAAGAATTTATCATTAACGAGCATATTCGTGAAAGAGAAGTTATGGTCATCGACGGCGCTACCGGTAATAACCTCGGAGTTATGCCTACTCAAGAAGCGTTAAAGATAGCCGCCGATATGGATTTGGATCTCGTATTGCTTTCCCCGTCCAAAGACGACAAAAAAGCGCTTTGCAAAATTCTCGATTATCCCAAGTTCCGTTACGAACAAGAGAAAAAGGAAAAACAAAGTAAAAAGAACCAAGTCATCATCAAGGTCAAGGAAGTTCAACTTTCTATCGTTATAGATACGGGCGACCTTAAAGTTAAAGCAAAAAGAGCTAACGAATTTCTTGCTGACGGCGACAAAGTCAAAGTCGTTATCCGTATGCACGGTCGTCAAAATAAACGTCCCGAAATCGGTATAAAAATAATGAACGAGTTCTTCGCTATGATGGAGAACGCCGTAATGGAGCAAGCCCCCGTCGTTGAAGGCAACAATATAAGGATGAACTTGGCTCCGCAAAATAAAAAATAATTTGGAGGTAATATTATGCCAAAAATGAAGTCGCACTCCGGTGCAGGTAAACGTTTCCGTGTTACTAAAAACGGAAGAATAAAAAGAGCAAAGATGGGTAAAAACCATATTCTTACCAAGAAAGAAACCAAGAGAAAACGCGGTTTAAGAGCGGGTGGATACGTAGACAAATCTTTCGAGAAGACCCTCGGAAATATGTTGCCCAAGAAATAAGGAGATAGAATATGAGAATTAAGAGAGCTGTAAACGCAGTTAAAAAGCGCAGAAAAATATTTAAACTTGCAAAAGGTTACTGGGGTTCTAAAAAGAATTTGTACAGAGTATCCCGTGAAGCCGTAATGAAATCCATGAGCTATGCTTACGTGGGAAGAAAGTTGAAGAAAAGAGATTTTCGTCGTCTTTGGATCGCACGTATCAATGCAGCGGCTCGTATCAACGGTATTTCTTATAGCCAAATGATGTACGGTCTCAAACTTGCGGGTATCGAACTCAACCGCAAAGTTCTTGCAGATATCGCCGTCAACGACGCTGAAGGTTTCGCAGTTTTAGCAGGTAAGGCTAAAGACGCTATTCAAGCGGCAAAATAATAATTTACGTTGCCGGCAAGTTATCGCTTGTCGGCATTTTATATTATAAAAGAGATTATGGTCATCGAAAGTATCGCAAATCCCAAAGTTAAATTCTTGCGTTCTCTTTATACTAAAAAGGGGCGTAGGGAAAGCGGACTTTTTGTCGCCGAAGGGGTCAATATCGTAAAAGATATTCCCGAATGTTGCAACGTCAAATACGTTTTTGCAAAAGAGTCTAAACAAGACGAAGGCGAGACGTATGCAAAAAGATTTTCGGCGGAACTTATCGTACTTTCTAACGAGTTATTCGATAGAGTTTCGGACACCGTTTCACCTTCGGGGATAACGGCGGTGGTAGAGCGTCCTTCTTATTCGCTTGAGGGTTTTTCCAAAATAATGGTTTTGGACGGACTTCAAGACGCGGGCAACGCGGGTACGATAATAAGGACGGCGGCTGCGTGCGGATTTGACGCGGTAGTCGGTTTGAACTCGGTGGACTTGTATTCCCCAAAGTGCGTTAGATCCACGATGGGCGGGATATTTAGGCTTCCTTGCTTGGAAGTCGAAGAGTTTGAGTTTGACGGCGAAGTTTACGTTTTGGATATGGACGGGGAAAACGTTTTTGATTTTATTCCGTCTACAAAATACGCTTTGGTCGTTGGCTCGGAAGCCAAAGGCGCGTCGGTAAAAATGCGTCAAAGGGCGGATAAAGTATTGAGTATCCCGATGAAAAACACGGTTGAATCTTTAAATGCGGCGGTAAGCGCGTCGCTTTCGATGTACGTACTTGAAAACAATAGGAGGTAATTATGTCAGGACATAGCAAGTGGGCTAATATTAAAAACAAAAAGGCAAAAGGCGACGCTCAACGCAGTAATACTTTTACCAAGATAGGTAGAGAAATAGCCATCGCGGTCAAACAAGGCGGATCTAACCCCGACAGTAACTCGAGATTAAGAGACGTTATCGCAAAGGCTAAAGCCGCTAATATGCCTAACGATAATATCAAGAGAAGTATCCAAAAGGCTTCGGGCGAATTGGGTAACGTCAATTACGAAGAAGTTACTTACGAAGGATACGGCGCAGGCGGCGTTGCGGTTATCGTCGAATGTTTGACGGATAACAAGACCCGTACCGTTGGCGACGTTCGTCATTATTTCGATAAATGCGGCGGACAACTCGGCAATAACGGTTGCGTTTCCTTTATGTTCAATAAACAAGGCGTTATCGTAGTCGACGGACAAGGTATCGAAGAAGATGATCTTATGATGATCGCTTTGGACGCAGGTGCGGACGACGTCGTTACCGAAGACGACGTTTACGAGATCGTTACCACTCCCGCAACGTATAGCGAAGTTAGAGAGAAGATCGAAGCCGCAGGTTTATCCATAATTAGCAGCGGTGTGGAAATGGTACCTCAAAATACCGTTACCCCCGACGAAGAAACCGTCGCTAAAGTTATAAGACTTATCGATATGCTCGAAGATAACGACGACGTACAAAACGTTTATCACAACGCTGTTCTTCCCGAAGAAGACGAAGAAGAATAGTTGTCTTTAAATTTGTGGATCCGCCTTTTAAGGCAGATTCCACACTTTTTATAAAATATGTATTCTTATATCAAAGGAATTACGGTGGATATAGGCGAAGGGTTCGCAGTTGTCGAAAACAACGGTTTTGGGTACGAGATCAACGTATCCAATACTTCTTTGTCCGCATTAAAAATAGGTACCGAGTGCAAACTCTACCTTTATCAAGTCGTTAGAGAAGACGAGTTGTCTTTGTACGGCTTTATATCTCATGCGGAAAAGAGTTTGTTTTTAAAACTTATCGGCGTTTCGGGCGTGGGACCCAAACTCGCTTTGTCCGTCTTATCCGGCGTTAATACTCAAAGTTTGACCAATGCGATAATAAGCGGGGACGTTAAAACACTCGCTCAAATAAAGGGTATAGGTAAAAAGACTGCCGAAAGGATAGTTTTGGAACTTAAAGAAAAGGTCGACGACGAGTTAGTATCTCAAGGCGCTTCACCGCAAGTTGGTACGGTCGATAGCGTTGTCGTAAACGCTCTTGACGCTTTGGAAAGTATGGGGTTGCCAAGATCTCGCTCTTACGAAGCGGTAATGAAAGCAAGACAAGAAACCGACGATCTTTCCGAGATAGTAAGGGTCGTGCTTAGGGGGTTGAAGAGATGAACGAATACGAAAGATTCCCTAAAGAAGTCGAGGACGGCGCTTTAAGACCTCAAACTTTTGAAGAATACGTCGGGCAAGATAAAATAAAAAATAATTTAAAGATTTTTATCCATGCGGCAAAGAAAAGGGGCGATTCTTTAGACCATATCTTGTTATACGGTCCACCCGGACTCGGTAAGACCACACTTGCAAACATCGTGGCTTCCGAAATGGGCGCAAATATCCGCATAACTTCGGGTCCCGCAATAGAAAAGGCAGTTGATCTCGCTTCTATTTTAACTAATTTAGAGCCTAACGACGTGTTGTTTATAGACGAGATACACAGATTAAACGCCACCGCCGAAGAGATGCTTTATCCTGCTATGGAAGACTTTTCGATAGACTTCGTAGTGGGTAAAGGCGCTACCGCGCAAAGCGTAAGAATGCCTATAAATAAGTTTACCCTTATAGGCGCTACGACCCGTGCGGGTATGTTGACTTCCCCTTTAAGAGATCGTTTTGGCGTTACTTGTAGGCTCGAACTTTACGATCCGCAACAACTTACCAAAATCGTTATGCGTTCGGCAAGTTTGCTCGGAAAAGCCATCACCGAAGCCGCGGCTATGGAAATAGCGGTAAGAAGTAGGGGTACCCCGCGTATCGCCAATAGATTTTTGAGAAGAGTAAGAGATTTTGCGGATTACGATAACTCAAAAACCATAACTTTAACGCACGCTTTGACCGCTTTATCCGCTCTCGACGTTGATTCGTTGGGACTTGACTCGGTCGATAGACGCATTTTAGAAAACATAATAGACAAATATAACGGCGGACCCGTAGGACTCGATACTCTTTCGGCTTCCACGGGAGAAGACGTTTCTACGATAGAAGACGTTTACGAGCCGTACCTTTTGCAAATAGGCTTTATTGCCCGTACCGCAAGGGGTAGAGTGGCTCTTGCGCCCGCATACAGACATTTATCACGCCCTATCCCCACCGATAAAGAGTGGTTGAACGGCGATCCTAACGATGAAGACAAGTGATTTTTACTACGATTTACCCAAAGAATTAATAGCGCAAACACCTATAGAGCCGAGAGATCATTCTCGACTTTTAGTTTATCAAATGGATAAAGATAAGGTCGAACATCGCCATTTTTACGATATTTGCGACTATTTGAAAAAAGGGGACGTTTTGGTCGTAAACGATACTCGCGTTATCCCCGCAAGACTTTTCGGTCATCGTCCGGGTTTTGACGGCAAAATAGAAGTTTTTTTGCTTAAACGCATAGATCTCACTCATTGGGAATGTATGGTCAAGCCCGGTCGAAAAATGTTCCCCCCGCAAAAGGTTATTTTTTCGGACGAACTTTCTTGTACCGTTACAAGCGTTAATCAAGAAAACGGTTTGAGAGTAGTTGAATTTGAATACGAAGGCGTTTTTGAAGACGTTTTACAACGAGTCGGCAACGTTCCTTTACCTCCTTATATAACCGAAAAATTGGACGATCCCGAAAGGTATCAAACGGTTTACAGCAAATATAACGGATCAGCCGCCGCACCTACGGCGGGACTGCATTTTACGCCCGAACTTATCGAAAAGGTCAAGGCTTTAGGCGTAGAGTTCGTCGAAGTTTTGCTACACGTAGGACTCGGTACTTTCCGCCCCGTAAAGGTGGACGACGTGGAAAAACACGATATGCACTCGGAATATTTTAACGTTCCGCAAAAAAGTGCGGACGTCATAAACAAAGCGTTGGAAGAAGGTCGCAGGGTGATTTGCGTCGGAACCACGTCGGTAAGAACGTTGGAAAGCGCTTTTAAAGACGGAAAAGTTCAAGCGATGAGCGGTAACACCAAGATTTTTATATATCCCGGATATAAATTTAACGTCGTAAAAGGGCTTATCACCAATTTCCATTTGCCCGAAAGTACGTTAATAATGTTGGTTTCGGCACTTGTCGGCAAGGATAAGACGTTGGAATTATACAAAGAAGCCGTAAAAGAAAAATATAGATTTTTTAGTTTCGGCGACGCATGTTTATTTATTTAAGTGAGGAAAATATGAGCGGTTTTAAATACGAAATATTAAAAGTAGACAAAAAAACGGGTGCGAGAGTGGGTAGATTGACTACTCCGCATAGCGTAATCGAAACCCCCGTTTTTATGCCGGTCGGCACGTTGGCTACCGTTAAATCGTTATCGCCCGAAGAGTTAAAGGATCTTGGTGCGCAAATCATTTTATCAAATACCTATCACCTTTATTTGCGTCCGGGTACCGAAGTTATCAAAAAAGCGGGCGGTGTTCATCCCTTTATGAATTGGGACAGAAGTTTGCTTACCGATAGCGGCGGTTTTCAAATTTTCAGTCTTTCTAAATTGAGAAAAATAACCGACGAAGGTTGCACGTTTAGTTCGGTAGTGGACGGCAGTAAACACTTTTTGACTCCCGAAGACGCTATGGGTATCCAAAATATTTTAGGCTCGGATATAATGATGGCTTTTGACGAATGTACCGAACCTAATTGCGGATACGAAAAAGCAAAAGACGCGATGGAAAGGACTTTAAAATGGTTGGATAGATGTTACAAGGTAAGTCAAGACACGTCCAAACAAATGCTTTTCCCGATAATACAAGGCAACGTTTTTAAGGATTTGAGAATAGAATCCGCAAAAAGAACGGCGGAATACGCGCGTTGCGGTATTGCGGTCGGCGGTCTTTCGGTAGGCGAGCCTAAACCCGTTATGTACGAAATGCTCGACGAGATCCGCCCCTATTATCCTAAAGACCAACCAAGGTATTTGATGGGCGTAGGTAGCGTCGACTGTATAGTCGAAGGCGTTTATAGGGGTATTGATATGTTTGACTGCGTACTGCCCACAAGGATAGCGCGTAACGGCACGGCGATGACGTTTAGGGGCAATATCAACTTGAGAAACGCAAGGTTTAAGGACGATTTCCGCCCGATAGACGATGAGTGCGACTGTTATTGTTGCCGTAATTATACGAGAGCGTACGTAAGACATTTGATAATTGCGGACGAAATTTTCGGCGGTAGACTCGTATCTATCCATAATATTCGCACCCTTATGCGTTTGACCGATAAATTAAAAGAAGCGATCTATCAAGATCGGTTGACCGAGTTCCACGACGCGTTTATGGCGGATTGGAAGGAAAAAGCGGACGTAGATTGATTTTTAATTAAGTATTAAATACGACAAATTAAGTATTGCAGTTTTTTATAAAAATGAGTAATCACTTGATTATTGATAAAAATTGTAGTACAATTAAATAAATAAAATAGGAATAGGAGATAAATATAATGATAAATTTAATATCTGATACCCCACAAGTACAAAATTGGATAGTATGGGTCATCTTTGGCGTTATGATCGTCGGTATGATCCTTCTTACCGTTTTACCTAACAGAAAGAGACAAAAAGAATATCAACAAATGCAAGATAATCTTCGCGTCGGTACGAAGGTCATGACCATCGGTCGTTTGATCGGCGTTATCACCAAAGTTTACAGTGACGGCACTATCGAATTGGACGTTGGTACCATTGGTAGCCCCGTTATCATCACCATCAACCGTGAAGCGATAGCAGTCAACCTTACCGCTCAAGCCGAAAAGGCGGCTCAACAAGCCCCCAAGAAGGAAGAAGTTAAGGAAGAAGTAAAAGAAGAATCCAAAGAAGAGACCGCTTCCGAACAAGGCGAACAAGGCGAAGAAGTTAAAGAAGAAGTCAAAAAGGAAGACGACGCTATTTAATTTTTAATCAAAAAATCAAAACTTGCCGTATGGCAAGTTTTTTTTATAAAAAAAAGAAAGGGGTAAACTTATCCGTTATAAACGGACAACCTTTGGCATAAATTATATAGATCACTTTATGGAGGTTCATTATGGATAAAACCCTTGTTAAAAGAAGTATTTTAAACGTATTAAAAGGCGTTTTGATAAGTTTAGTGCTTTCGGTAGTATGCGTTTTGATACTTGCTATCATCGCAAAATATACGTCGATTTCCGAAGGCGCTATCACCGCGATCAATCAAGTTATTAAAGTATTGGCGTTGTTTTTGGGTATATTAATAGCGTTTAAAGAGCAAAAACTCGGGATAGTTACGGGGCTTATCGTGGGTTTGATATATACCGTTTTGTCTTTTGCGATATTCTCTTTGGTAAGCGGAAGTTTAGACTTTAAATCAATTACCGTATACGATTTTTTGATAGGTTTAGGCGCGGGCGCGGTTTCGGGCGTTTTGGCGGTTAATTTAAGATCGTTAAAAAGAAAAAGGGCGTAGATCGCGGCGTAAACTTTTATAATAGAATAAAAGGGTAGTTTTTGGTTATTATGAACGGTATTAGTCTTTTAATAATGCTCTTTTTTCGACAAAACGCTTGTTTTTTTTGTCGTTTGCATATATAATAAAAATATAAAAAATTTGGAGGCTTAATATGAAACACGTTAATACCGTATCTAGACCTGAAAGAAAGAGCGCTGTAGTCGGTTGTGGCGAATGCCAATCCAGTTGTCAATCCGCTTGCAAAACGAGTTGTACCGTCGGTAACCAAACTTGCAAACAAGAAGAACGCATCAATCGTAAAGAAAATAAGGACAAATAATTTTGACTCATTCTTTCAAATATAATTACGAAGGCAAAGTATATTACTTTGTTTTCCATCCTTTTAGCAGCAGTCTATATTCGGTAGATTATGCTGCTTTTCTTGTAATTAAAAAGCGTTACGAGACTTTGAGCGAAGAAGAAGAAAAAGACTATCTCGCTCTCTCTTCTTCCGAAGTATCCGAGATACTTGCCGAAGTTTTGGACTTGGAAAAGCAAAATTATCTAAAAACCGACGTTCAAGTTCCTTATCGTAAATCGAATATTGTAAAAGCGTTATGCTTGCATATTTGCCACGACTGTAATTTGCGTTGCGAGTATTGTTTTGCAAAAGAAGGCACTTATAACACCGCAAGAGATTATATGTCGTTAGACGTCGGCAAAGCCGCAGTTGATTTTTTGATAGAAAAGTCGGGTCCCAGAAAATCTTTGGAAATAGACTTTTTCGGCGGAGAACCGCTTTTGAATATGGACGTCGTAAAAGATATAGTCGCTTACGCTCGCTCCAAAGAAGAAGAAACCGGCAAGACGTTTAGTTTTACCATGACGACCAACTGTTTGTTATTGAACGACGACAATATCAAGTTCTTAAACGAAGAGATGGACAACGTGGTTTTGAGTATAGACGGCAGAGAAGAAGTACACAACGCGGTTAGAAAGTCTCGCAACGGTAAAGACGTTTACGACATAATTTTGGCAAATGCCAAAAAGTTTAGAGCGGTAAGGGGGGACAAAAGATATTACGTAAGGGGTACGTTTACTTCTCGTAATATTGATTTTTGTAAAGACGTTTTAACGCTTGCAAAAGATTTTGACCAAATCTCGGTCGAACCAGTAGTTTTACCCGAAGGACATCCTTTGGCGATAAGAAAAGATCAGATCCCCGCTATTTTGGAAGAGTACGACAAATTGTCCCAAGCATTCATCAAGAGAAGGGAAGAAGGCAAACCTTTCAATTTCTTCCACTTTATGATAGATTTGGACTCTACGCCGTGTTTAAATAAGCGTTTGTCCGGTTGTGGCGTTGGCTGTGAGTATTTGGCTGTTAGTCCCGTTGGCGACATTTATCCTTGCCATCAATTCGTCGGCGGGGACAAAAAATACTATATGGGCAACGTTTTGGACAAAACTTTCAACCAAGACGTGCAAGAGTATTTTAGAGATAACACCGTTTATTCCAAAAAAGGTTGCGCCGACTGTTTTGCAAAATACTATTGTTCGGGCGGTTGTACCGCTTCGGCTTTAAATTTTGAAGGCGATATTCATATCCCTTTTGCCGACGCTTGCGAAATGATGAAAAAACGCCTTGAAGTTTCTTTGGCAATACATAGTATTTGTAAGGAAAAAGGTATTTGATCGTTTTTTAACTATATTAAAAGTCGCTATAGCTAGCGACTTTTTTCTTTTTTATACGCATAATAAAAAGAATAAAGTCTATAATATCGCTATAATTTCAAAACGCGGCTTTCACCCCCCCTGAACGTTAAAATTTATTTGTAATTATAGGAAGAAAAATAACAAAAAATCATTGACTACAAATAAATATAAATATATAATATATAAAGTACATTATGGGTAAAAATGCGTTTAACGTTTTGCCCGAAGTAAACGTACAGTATCATTTTTAGGAGGCTATGTTGTGAAAAAATCAACGGCAATCGTGGTTTTAGCCATCTTTTGCGCATTGATAGTCCTTGGCGTCGTGTTTGCCTGTGTCTCTTTGGACAAAGGTCAACTTGGCGTATACGACTACATCGCTTATCCGAAGAACATCTCCTTGGGTCTCGATCTCGTAGGTGGTGTTTATGCTGTTTTTGAGCCTAAAGCAGACGACTCGGAAGATTTGGCTAGTAGAATGGAAGGTACAGCCGACGCGTTGGAAAAATTACTTTTCGACAAAGGTTATACCGAAGCAGTAGTAGAATTGGAAGACAATAATTCGAGGATCAGAGTCGAAGTCCCCGACGTTGACGATCCTGAAGAAATATTCAACCTTATCGGTCGTCCCGCGTCTATCGAGTTCCGTGCGGAAGGTAAAGACGAAGCGATTACCACTCAAGCGTACGTTACCGGTAAAGACTTGGAAAGCGCATACGTTTCTCGCGATAACGACAATAATTTCGTAGTCGCTTTAAAATTTAACGATCAAGGCGCAACCAAGTTTGCAAACGCTACTTCCGAAAGATTAAATAAAGCGTTGAACATTTGGATAAACGGGGAATGGTATTTAGGACCTACCGTCAACTCGGTCATTTCCAACGGACAAGCGATAATCACCGGTAATTATACTTACGAAGACGCTTATAAGTTGGCTACCCAAATCCAAGCCGGCGCTTTTGACGTAGAACTTACTTTGGTAGAAAGCAACACCATCACCGCAAGTTTGGGTGCTAACTCTCTAAAGACGAGTATTATAGCAGGTCTTATCGGTATCGCTCTCGTTATCGTATTTATGATAGTCTTCTATAAGATGCTCGGCGTTGGCGCAAGTTTGGCGTTGATGATCTACGCGACCTTCTATATCTTCTTCCTTTCCATATTCCCTTGGGTACAATTGACTTTGTCGGGTATCGCCGGTATCGTTCTATCCATAGGTATGGCGGTCGACGCAAATATCGTCGTATTCTCTCGTATCCGTGACGAATATAAATCGACCACTCGTTTGGTAGATATAAGCGAAGACGAAGTGTCCGGAAGAAGAAGCGTTCGTTCTTCCATCAAGTTAGGTTTCAGAAAGGCTACCCCCGCTATCTTGGACGGTAATATCACTACTATCTTGGGTTGCGTAGTTATGCTTTTCGTAGGCGGCTCTTCGATAAAGAGTTTTGCTATCACTCTTATGATAGGCGTTATCATTTCTGTAATCACCGCAATGTTCGTTACTCGTGTACTCGTTTACTCGTTGTATACTTTGTGTGAAGATAGAAAAAATGCCGCGTCAATGTTCAATTTATCAAATGCTTACGTAGCAGAAGGAGCGGAAAATGAGTAAATTAAACGATAAATTCGATGCTTTAAGCGGTAAATTGTTCGTTGCTAACAAGACGAAACTTTGGTTATTGATACCCGCAATAATGTTGCTCGTTACCGTGATCATGTTTTCGATTTTTGCCGCAGTTAATAAAGACGCTTCAAAAGGTATAAATTTAGGTTTGGACTTTACCGGTGGTAGTTCTATCACCGTTAGTTTCAACACCGATCTTACCGACGCACAATTTAAAGAGTATGGCGATAAGATAGTAAACGTTATTCAAGGCGTTGCCTCCGACCATGGCGAAAGTTACGATATAAGCGCTCCCCAACGTACGGGTTCGGGTATCGATACCGCTATTTACGTCAAATATCAAAACGGTGATTCGGATATACAAGCCGTAAACCAAGAGATAAGTAACGGCGTAGTTGCCGCGTTTACCGATCAAGGTATAACTGCCGAAGACAACGTAAGTATACAATCCATAAGCGCTTCCGCCGCTCGTAAGTTGGCAAGAGAAGCGATAATCGCCGTATTGATCATTTGGGCGGTAATTCTCGTATATATCATTATAAGATTCGAGTTTTGGTCGGCTATCGCCGCAGTCGTTGGTTTGATATTCGACGTACTTACTATGGTATGTATGACTATTATCTTCCACGTACAAGTAAACACCGTATTTATCGCGGCATTGATCACTATAGTTGCTTATTCTATTAACAACACCATCGTTGTATTCGATAGAGTAAGAGAACGTATGAAATTGCGCGGTACGAGTTTAAGTTACGATAACATTGCCGGTGAAGTTGATATTGCGGTTCAAGATTCTTTAAATAGATCTATCGCTTCTACTATCACCACGATGCTTACCGTTTTGATGTTGACCATTTTGGGCGTTGATTCAATAAGACAATTCACTCTTCCCGTTATATTCGGTTTGATTTCCGGTGTGTTCACTTCCTTGTTCGTTGCTCCCAGCCTTTACGTTTCTATGCGTAAAGCGTGGTTCAAGCATAAGGATAAGAAAGTTGCCGAAGACCAAGACGCAACTCCGAGAGCGGAAAAGAAAAAGCCTACGGTTAGAGCCAACGTTAGCAAAAAGTATAAGAGAAACAAATAATTTATATTTGAATTTGTACGAGTCTTTGTCAGTCTTATAAGCCGTATTTCGACTTGTTGAATTGGGCAAAGATAAAAAAGCAACCTTTTAGTGCGTCAGTAATAGGGATTATTACTGACGCACTAGTTATATTTGCCTATCGGCAAGTTATATTGCTTTCGCAGTTATATTTTGCTACGCAAAATTATATTTACCCACAGGGTAAGTTATGGCAAATATAATATAACTTTGACTGCAAGTCAAAATATAACTTTTAGATTTACTCTAAAAATATAACTGTTTGCTATGCAAACAATATCACTTTACTTAAAACTTAATTTATGCAATACAGTTGTGTTGAAAAGAAGAAAAAAAATAAAGTGTAGCACACTATACTTCGCCTTGCAAAGTCGCGTGTTTTTGCGATGCAAAAAAAGACTAACGAATTTTCGTTAGTCTTTTATAATGTCAAAAAAATCCCTTATTAAACGTTTTTATATCAAAAATTATTTAACGTCTTTAACGGTCTTCTTAACGCCGGTGATCAAAACTCTGCCTTTGAGAAGTTTGCAAACGTCGTTGTCGCCCGCTTCTTTGTAGGTGGGAAGAGAAGAGTTTTCGTAATCGGTTTTAGCAACGTCGGACTTGTAGTAGCAAGCGATGTGTACGCTCTTGGTAAGGTCGGAAATAGAATCCAAGAAGTTACCGTTCGAGTTAGGGGTAGCGACTACGGTCCAGTCGTAAGTAGCGCTATAATAATTAGCGTTCTCGTCTTTGTTTTGATAGTCGGTGGAAGAAACGCTATAACCTTTCTTTTCGATGCTATTAACGGTGCTCTTCATGCTTGTGGAAACGCAAGCGGTCAAAATGAAAGAGCAAGCAAGTACCATTACTAAAATAGCGGTAATAACAATAATGCTTTTTTTCATAATATATCTCCTTTAAAATATTGTTTTATTGATTCGCCTCGGGGGCGTTTTTGATAATAGTGATATTTTGTATGGATACGACTTTTGTCGGCATATCGGGCGTATAATAACCTTTACCGCTCTCTTTATCGTACACCATTACACCAGTCGTCGTGGGTATCGCTTCTATTGTTAATAGCACGTCCATACTTTCTTGGTCGATGACTCTACCGAAAGGCGCATAGTTGTCGTTAAGGGTAGGGTAGTTATCGACGGTGCAGAAGAAAAATTGAGACGTAGCCGAGTCGTTAACTTGCGTTCTCGCCATAGAAATAACGCCTTTTAAGTGTTCGACGGTATTATATTCGCACCCGTTTGCCTTAAATTCGCCGTAAATGGCGGGATAGGTGGCGGGCTTTTGAACCATATAATTCGACTCTTGATAAAAACCGCCCGTTTGTATCATAAAGCCTTTTATTATTCTATGGAACGCTAAACCGTTATAAAACCCGTCGTTTACGTATTTTAAAAAGTTTTTGACGGATACGGGAGCGGTCTCGGGATATAATTCCACCCTAACCTTGTCCCCCGTATTAAAAAGTATTTCCACTATCGGGTCGTTTTCGTTTAAAATGCCGAATTCTCCGGCGGTCGTTGAAGTTTCTCCGCAAGCGACTAAAAACGTCGCTAAAGATAAGATTAAAATCATCGAGATAATAAATATTTTTTTCATAATATAATGATATCATCGAAAGCAAAAAAAGACAAATGGTTTTTTGACAAAACGCTATCGATGCCGAATATATAAACGATATTGTTATAAATATTAAAAAAAAGTAACATATACGCAAAGATTTCTGTCTTGACATATATGTAACATTTATGTTAAAATGAACATAAGAGACTGCAAACAATACAAAACGCGGTTTCGCGCCGAACGGCGCAAGGATGGTTTTTTATGGAAATTACAGATGTCAGAGTCAGACTCGCAAAAGCGGACAGTGGCAAATTGAAAGCGGTCGCCACGATCACTATCGACGGTTGTTTTGCAGTGCATGATATTAAGATCATCGACGGTAGTTCGGGTCCTTTTATCGCAATGCCCAGCAAAAAAACTCCGGATGGGGAATTTAAAGACATAGTTCATCCCATCAACCCCGAGACAAGGGCTTTAATTTCGGAGCGTATCATCAAAGCTTATAACGAAGTTTTATCCGAAAACTAATAAATAGTAATAAACGATTATTTCTACTTCCAAGCCATTCTTAATTCTATTGATCGTTTAAAGCCATTGTTCTTGCATACTCATCAATATCGCCCGCACCGAGAAATATTATTACCGAATTTTTAGGCGTTTCGTTTATATAAGCGTTTATCTCGTCAAAACGGTTTAATAAATGTTTTTCTTTAGCGTGTATTCTCTTTATCAATTCGCTTGAGCTTCCCGCTTCTTCGTATTTTTCTCTTGCGCCGAAAACGGGTAAGAGTAGTATTTTGTCAGCAAGCGCCAAACTGCTTGCAAAATCGTTCATAAAAGTTTTAGTTCTCGAATATGTATGCGGTTGAAATACGGCTATTACGTAGTCGTATTTTTGTTTGCAAAATTCCAATATCTCTTTTATTTGAGTAGGGTGGTGCGCATAGTCCGAAAATACGTCGGCGTTATCGTGTTTTCCCAAGTATTCCAACCTTCTTTTTACCCCTTTATAGTCCATAAGCGCTTCGGATGAAGTCTCGGGGTCTACTCCCAAACAGTATAGGGCAACGACAGCAAAAGCGACGTCTCGGGATAGAGAAGGCAACAATCGGGGTACGTAAAAGGAGTGATCCGTGCCTTTAAACGAAAGCACAAATGCGCACTTGTTTTTATTGGAGTACTTTACTAAAAAGTCTTTACCTTCGCTTAAAATGCGCACGTGCGCATCCGTGCATTTTACGTATTTCGACGAATTATCCCCGAGTATTAAATATCTTTGCGTGTTGTCGGCAAATTTTTGATAACTTTCCGCTATCCGTTCAAAACTGCTAAAATAGTCGGGGTGATCGTATTCTACGTTCGTTATTATAGACAAATATGGTTTAAGGGATAAAAAAGAATCTCGATATTCGCACGCTTCGGTCAAAAAGAGTTTTTTGCCGCTTACGTATATCCCCGTTCCGTCCGCAAAGTCCCCGCCTAAATGCGCGGTAAAAGGATAGCGGATTTTTTTAAGAACGTGTGTCATCAATGCGGTTACCGTCGTTTTGCCGTGCGCTCCCGCTACCGCTATGGTTTTGTCAAAATTATCGGCGACTAACCCCAAAAAAGCCCCCCTTTCCATAGAGCGGACGGCGTTTTTTACTTCTATATCGCTTTTAGGTACCGCGCCCGAATAAACTACTAAATCGGCGGCTTTTGCCTTTTCTATATCGCTTCCCGTGTAGACGTCAAACCCTTTTTCTAAAAGATCTTTTATATTGCTTTCGTTACGGTCGCTTCCCGATACTTTTGCGCCGAGATACTTCGTCAAAAGGATAAGCCCTTTCATACTTGCTCCGCCTACCCCGACAAAGTGTATTTTCTTATTGTTAATATTCGACATACTAAAAAATATGTGCTAACTTTTAGGTATGTTACCGAATATTCCGTTTGCTTTTTAAAATACTAACGATATGGAAAAAACTAAAAAAGCGTTGATAATAGGCGGGTCTTCGGGTATCGGCGAAAGCCTTGCTTATAACTTAAAAGAATATCAAATATATAATATATCTCGTACCCCGTGCGTTTTAGAAGACGTTATAAATTTTGCGTCGGACGTTTCAAAAAAAGAAGAAAGGGATACGGCTATCTCGGCGCTTAAACTCGCGTGCGATTCACTTGACCTTTTCGTCTATTCGGCGGGGTGTAGTATGAGCGCGCCTTTTGAGTATACGAAGGAAGATAATTATAGGTATCTATTCGAAGTAAACTTTTTCGGGTGCGTGGAAATTTTAAAGGAATTATTGCCACTATTAAAAAAGGCAAACGGACAAGTTATTTTTATCTCTTCGTTGGCTTCGGCTATCCCCATACCTTTCGACCCGTTTTATTCGGCAAGCAAATCCGCTTTAAATTCGTTGGCGACCGAATTGAACGTAGAATTGCAACCTTACGGCGTTAAAGTAGTAAGCGCCATTGTCGGCGGTACCAAAACCGCGTTTACTTTTAAAAGATTGATATACGATCTCGTTTCTTCGGGCGAGTATTACGGGGAAGTAAAAAAGAGCGCGGACGTTTTGGAAAGTATCGAACAAAACGGCGGAGACGTAAACGCGACTGCGGAAAAGATATTGGAACTTATAGGCAAAAAAGGAACGCGAGCCATAGGGCTAAAAAACAAAATGGCGTTATTAGTTAAAAACGTCATTTCGGACGACGCGCTTATATGCATTATCCGAAAGATCTTTTGTTAGAGCAAGATTTTTTGATGCCGTCCGCCAAAATCTTCGAAGTTCTTTCGACAATTACGTCAATTTCTTTAGGCGTTACCCAAATATCGTCTTCTTGCGTGTAAGATATCAAAGGTATACCGACGGATATTACGTCTATCCCCAAAAGATTTTTATCTATCTTTTGCCTTTTATTGCCTACCGCTTCCCCGGGGGTAATGCCCGCGGTCGTGATTTGTACGGTAGAGAAGAGTTTATCGGGGGAAATACACCCCAAAGTGTCTACGGTGATGACTGCGCTCGGGCGGGCAGATAAGGCGACGGCTTTTACCATGCTTGCCGATTCTATACCCGTCAACCCGTAGACGGACGGTTTTAAAAGAGTATTGTTTTTGCGAGTCGACGAAAGTTTATCTATGGTTTGAGACCCTAAAGAGTCGGCGACCACGTTTTGATTTCCCAACCCGACTATAAGGGGTCGAGAAAGATCGACAAGTCCTTTTAACACGTCGCAAATTTTAGAAGACAATGCGTTTTCAAATCTTTTTATCCCCAATTTTTTTCTATCGTACGAAATAATATAATAGTCCCCGACGTCTCTTCGAGTAGACGAACTGTCGGTAGAGTTCTTTATCGAGAACTTTTTTAATAAAAAATTCTTGTTTTTAAAAATTGTTTCTCCGCCGAACTTTGCTTTTGCAAAATCTTCTTCGGCTAACGAAGTGTAAAAATCCATATAATAAATTCTTGACAAAAAACGCAAACTTATTTATAATTTTATTTGTTGTGAGCAAAAATCGTAATTTTTTTGGATTTTTCTTATAAAAGTCCCTTAAAAGTTGCATTAAACGTTTGCATATAAAAAAAAGTTGTGTTACAATAATCAAGCATTAAAGAACAAGGAGATATATTCCGTGGCTAACATCAAGTCTCAAAAGAAACGTATATTAGTTTCTGCAAAAGAAAATGAAAGAAATACCGCTATCCGTTCCAAAGTTAAGAACGCTGTTAAGAAATTCAACGCCGCTATAAGCGCCGGTGATTTGGCTTTGGCTGAAAAGCTTTATCCCGAAACCGTTGCTATCATCAACAAAGCTAAGAGCGAAGGCGTCTTCCACATCAACGCTTCCAGCCGTAGGATCCATACCATATCCGTCGCTCTTGACAATTTAAGAAAAGCTAACGCTTAATATTATTTAACTATAATTTTATTTTTTACGGGCATTACGGTTGCGTAATGCTTTTTGTATGTCTTTTTTTATAGACTATATTATAATAGCGATTATATAAAAAAGCCCGCTCGGTCTTGCTTAAACCCAATGACGGCGGGCTATATCGTTTTATCTTATCGGAATTATTTTTACTATAATCTTTTACGCAACTCTCAGTCGAATATATGTTCGTATAAGTACTCGTATATTTGAGTCGCTTTTTCTTCCCAAGTTTTGCAAGCGTATCTCGCGCTGTCCTTGTTGCCGGCGCCGATTTTAAGTTCCATCAAATTACTATTGGAAGTAGGGTCCAAAATGGTTAATTTTACGGTATACGTGCCGTCTACGTTTACGTAATAGTCGCAGTCTAATTCTTGTTTTTTGCGATACTCAAATTTTTTCTTGTTGATTATATCGACTATGGCTTCACGTTTAGAAGTGGGTATTTTAGTATAAAAGTTCGCTATGCAAAGTCTACCTTCGGCAGTGATGGAATAGAATATTTTACCGTTTTGTCTGCCGACGTGGATAAATCCCGCGTCCGCAAGTTGATCTAAAGCGGTCTTACAACTAAGATAGTCCATCCAAGGATTATCATGGAAGAAAATATCTATTATCACCTCTTCCACAAGAGGCACTTCCATTCTATCCATTAAATATAATATCGTCAATTTATCAACGTTATCGTTTTCTATCATAATAAAAACCCTTCTTGAGTGTGGTAATTTGTATTTTACCATATTGCGTATGCTTTTTAAACAATTATTTTAAAAAATTTTTGTAAAAACTATATGTTGTGGTCCTTTTTTGTCGGACATACTATTTTTGATACAAGATATTGTTTTGCAATAAAAACTAAAACGAAAGTCGTCCTTTTATTATAAGGATAGAAAAGTTCTTGAAATACGCTTTAAAAAATGTTATACTATTTAAAAGTCATTGTATCTTCGGAGGAATTATGAGTTTAACCAAGGAACAAGAGTTTTCTATGTTCGACAGCGCGGTAAAAGCTATTATCGACGCAAACGCGTTGATGCTTTCGGTGTGCTTTGCCGACCTTTTAAAACTTATCGCTTACGACGACCCGATAAGGATATGCGTTACCGACTGTTATAATTCCATAGATTACGAAAAATTGCTCACGTCGTCTTTTGAAAAAAAAGACGGTAGATTTGCAGTCAGTTTGCCCCAAGGCAACAAAGCGGTAGTCGGGTTCGTCACCAAACTTATTTACGAGTTTCATTTAGGTACACAATCTTTTGATAAGTTGATGATCTCTCTTTACGGTTCCGCTCAAGATACGTTGAAGTTTTTTGCCGAAGACGTTCTAAATCCTTATAGAGAAGCGTTTAGACAAGTCTTTTTGTACGACGTAAAAGACGACGACGTTGCCGAAGAAGAAGACGCGGTCAAAGAGATAAATCCCGCAGTGTTTAACGAAGTTTACGTCATAGTCGCTCAAATGAGAAGCGAACTTGACGCGGATAATAAATTATCTAATCAAGAAAGAAAGGATCTTTTGGAATTGGTCGACGGCTTTTGTTATTCGATAGAAAGAGAAGAAGCCAAACTTGTCCGTCCCTCTTGGCTCGGTATGAGTAAGGCGTTAAACACGGCAAAACTATGCCAAGTCTCGTTGTCGAGACTGGAAACGTTATTGTCGAGATATATGCTCATTTGACAGTTTTACTATTTTAACGTCCGAGCGTTTGTTCTTTAAAAGTTTTATCAAAATTTGTCGATACTCTTCGTATTTCTCGTCGAAGAGTATTATTTTTGATTTGCCGTTATTTTTAAAGCGTCTAACGTATTTTTGTACCCCGTCGCTTATTTCAACTATTTTTGCGGACGGGAAAAGTATCTCGATTTTGTTTTTTACCAAACCGTAATGGGTGCAACCGAGTATTATTTTATCCGCCGTTTTAAATTTTGCGAGATTGTCTTTTAAATATTCATCGACTTTTTTCTCTTCGTTTTCGTCTATCAAAGTCGCAAGGCGGGGCAATGCGAGAAAAGACGGGTTATCGCAATACGTCTCTTTTAGTTTTTTTATCGTAAATTCCGTACCCAAATATATAGCGTCGTCGTACTTTTTAATATCTATTTTCGGAAGAGTGTAAAAAGGAATATCGAAAGAAGATTTTTCGCAAGCCAACGACGCCGTATTGCAAGCGCAAAAGATTTCGTCGCAACCTAAACTTTGCAATAGTTCGACGTTTTTTCGTACTATCCTTTCAAGTTCGTTTTTTTCTTTGTTGCCGTAAGGCGCGTTGTCTTTATCCCCAAGATATAGGCTCGTGCCTAAAAACCCGTATTCGTACGCCTTGGCAAGGGTGGTCAGTCCCCCTTTTCCGCTATCAAAAAAACCGATCATATTCCTTTTTTTAAATATGCTTTTATTTTCGCTCGGGTTACATAGGGGCGAAGATTATATAAAAAGAAAAATCAACTGCAAATCAAAGTTCACTAAAAGTGCAAAAGGTGTAAAATTTGGACGGCAAACGTGAGAAAAACAAAGAAAAAATTGCTCAAAATAAAAAAAATCTAACTTTAAAGGTCAAAATCAGTTGATAAAAATTAAAACCTATTGTAATATATAAAAGGCCAATGAAGGTTAATAATTTACCAGAGGGGTAACATAATGAAAGTTTTTGATACTGAAAGTATTCGTAACGTGGCATTGATAGGTCACGGTGGCGAAGGCAAGACGTCTCTTGCCGAAGCAATGATGTTTAACGGTAAGACCATCGACAGACTCGGTCGCGTAGACGACGGCAACTCCACGATGGACTTCGATGCGGAAGAGATCGCTCGTAAGATCTCTATCGGTTTAGGTTTAGGCTACACCATTTGGAAAGATACCAAAATCAATATTTTAGACACTCCCGGTTCTTTCGATTTCGAGGGTGAAGTTATTGCGGCTTTACACGTAGCGGACGGCGCAGTCATCGTTACCAGTGCAGGCGGCAACTTGACCGTTGGTACCGAAAAATCTATCGAGTTGATCAACGAACGCAAAATGCCCGCCATTTTGTTCGTCAACGGCGTTACTAAGGAAAACGCAAACTATTTAGCGACCGTAAACGCTATTAGAGAGACTTATAAGAACGTTATCGCCGCTGAGATACCTATAGTCGAAGGCAACGTTATGAAAGGTTACGTTAGCGTATTGAACGGCAAAGCGTACGACTTAAACGGCGCCGAGATAGCTATCCCCGCTTCTTTGTCCGACTCTTACGAAGAGATCAGAATGGAACTTGTCGAAAAGGCTGCGGAGTCCACCGACGACCTTATGGACAAATACTTTAACGACGGTACTTTAAGCGAAGAAGATATGCTTCAAGGTATCAGGATCGCGGTTGAAAATTGCGACGTTATCTTGGCAGTCGGCGGTAGCGCTACTCAAAACGTTGGCGTTAAGGAACTTATGGACAAGATCGTAAATATCGTTCCCACACCTAAGGCTAAATGCGAAACCACCGCTTTACAAATGTTCAAGACCATTGTCGACCCGTTCGTAGGCAAATTGTTATTCTTCAAAGTAATGGGCGGTTCCATTTCTTCGGGCGATACCTTGTTGAACGCTACCAACGATAAGACCGAAAGAGTCGCTTCTATCTATTGCATCAAGGGCAAAAAGCAAGAAGCAGTCGACAAATTCAATATGGGTGATATCGGTGCGGTTGCAAAACTCAGTTACACCAAGACCGGCGATACCCTTTGCGATCCCGCAAACAAAGTTACTTTGGATCCCATACCTTTCCCCGTTCCCGTCATCAGCCTTGCTATCAACGCTTTAAAGAAAGACGACGAAGAAAAGGTCATCTCCGCAGTATACAAAGTACTTGACGAAGAAAGCACCGTTACTATCGAGAAGAACGCCGAGACCAACGAGACTCTCTTGCAAGGTTTGGGCGAAACTCAACTTGATATAATCGTTAAGAAAGTTAAAAATAAATACGGGTTGGACGCTATATTGCGTGAACCCAGAGTATCTTATAGAGAAACTATCCGTAAGAAATCCGAAGCTGTCGGCAGACACAAAAAGCAAAACGGCGGTTCGGGACAATTCGGTCAATGTTCGGTTCGCTTCGAGCCGGGTGCCGAAGACGGCGAATTCGAGTTTGTTGACGCCGTAGTCGGCGGTGCTATCCCTCGTCAATATATCCCTTCGGTAGAAAAGGGTCTGCGTGAAGCCGTTAAGGCAGGCGTTTTGGCGGGTTATCCTATGATCAACGTAAAAGCGACCGTATTCGACGGTAAGTACCACCCCGTAGACAGTAAGGAAATCGCCTTCATATCCGCCGCTAAATTGGCTTATGAAGAAGGTATCCCCGCTGCAGGTCCTTACTTCCTTGAACCTATCATGGACGTTAAGATCATCGTTCCTTCCAGTTACTTGGGCGACGTATTGGGCGACATAAGCAAACGTCGTGGCGCGATCAAGTTTACCGAAGAAGTAAACGGTAAGCAAATTATCACCGCTTCCGTTCCTCAAGCCGAAATGTTGAAGTACGCTACCGACCTTCGTTCTATGACTCAAGGTAGAGGTAAGTTCTCAATGAGTTTTGCCGAATACCAAGAAGTTCCCGCAAGCAATAACGATAAGATAATCGAAGACGCTAAAAAGCGTCGTGCGGAATTAGAAGCGCGTAAATAATTAAGGCTCTATGTCAAATGTTGGGGCGTAGGTATTTATAATTAAATCAACTTTTTTACTAAAGATAACTGTGTTTGGTTTCAAATACAGTTATCTTTTTAGTTTAGATGCAATATTCGATTCCTAAAT
>Ga0256405_10002651_pt1 | contig 39883 bp, 79 predicted proteins | sample RumenRJG_02DNA_FD_189096 | JGI IMG/M metagenome (GOLD analysis project Ga0256405, IMG submission 189096) | Bovine rumen microbial communities from Lethbridge, Alberta, Canada - RJG_02 | ecosystem: Host-associated > Mammals > Digestive system > Stomach > Rumen | place: Canada: Alberta... | reverse complement strand
GTATGCAAGAAAGTCTTTCTCTAAAAATGTAAGTCTGATGATGCCTGTAAAATTCTCGGTCTTGTTATATGCCCTTAAAGCCTTATCGCAAATGCTCTTGCCCTCTCCGCTTTCGTAGCCCTCGGTTAAAACTCTCAGCCAATCAAGCCTGTTCATTCTCTTAAGCATCTCATCCATATCAAGATTGGTTGTTACCTCATGTCCGTCTACAAATCTAAACTTTCTCATCTTTATACCTCCTTGCTCCAATCGGTTGCCACTTGTTTTGCCTCTTTTAAGGTGCTTGCGTATCTTCCCTGTAAGCTACCTTTCTTGGACACATAATACTTACCATGAAATCTTCTGCAATTAGAGGATGTCTCGGTAATTCTGTATGCACCATCCTCGGAAATCCATCTGCTTAATTCCTTTGTAAACTTCATATCCATGCCCTCCATGTGAATTGATGTATCCTTGATTCTCTTCGAGTATACACCCATAGAATAACAATGTCAATGGGCAAATTAAAATTTATCTTAATTTTATTGCAAAGAAAAACCCTCCGCCTCTTTCGAGGGGAGGGAGCTTTCTTAGATTGAGTGTACCAATGTTCTGATGTGGAGCTTTTGGATGTTGTAGCCACCTGCTAAGATGGTCTCTACATTGGCTCTACCATCCTTGCCATGTACGATGCCTGTAAGTACAGGGAATCCGCTGTTTCCGCTCTCTGCGTGGATGCAACTCCAATCTGTAACCTCACCTGTGATTTCCTTTACTCGGTTGTACAGGTCGATGATAAGAAGCTCGGCATCCTTAAGGTTGCTCTTGTGGATATCTTCATCGCTCATGTAGCGCATCTCTGCGTTTGCTCGGCTATAAAGCTTGTAAAACTCTTTCCATCCAAGCTCTTCGTATCTCTTGGTGTAAAACTCTCTGCGCTTCTTGTCGGTCTCATCCCATCTTGCTACAAGCTCATCCTTGAGAGCTTTAAACTGTTCGGGCATCTCCTTTGCCCAAAGTTCCTCTTTCTCCATCTCGCCTGTAAGCTGTTTGTTGTACTTCTCGATGGTAGCCTCGATGTTAGGGATTTCCTCCTTGATTCTCTCGATGTCCTTGTAAAGCCACTTGATGTCACAGGCAATCCATACAGCATCATCATGCTTGGAATCGCTGTTGCAATGCTCATTTACCATCTCCTCGTAGGTAAATCCGAGCTTCTCGATTGCCTTTTTCTTCTTCTCGATTAATGCCTCTTTCTTGGTGATGGTGTTCTGTTTCTTCTCCATCTTCTCGGTTGCCTTTGCTATTCTCTCGGTAAGTTGTGCTTTTGTCATATCTTGTTCCTCCTATGGTGTGGGGTATGTCCCCTGTTGATGATACAAGTATACACCCATAGGATTTAATCTGTCAACAGGCAAATTAAAATTTCTTTTAACTTTTTGAGGCATAGAAAAAGCACCCTTTCGGATGCCTTTCCTGTTATACTTCTGCAATTTTTCTCATCACGCTATCGTAAAGCTTTGGATTGATGTAGATAAGCGTATCCATCAATTCATCAAGCACAGGGAATGCTTTTTCTATTCCCTTGCTCCTCACCATCTCTGAAAAGTCGCTTGTGCTGTAATAGCTCTCATCAATTACGCTCGGAGACATTGCATAAGAATACGATTGAGATGGAGTTTCCGTATCTTTTGGGAACAGATTTTCCTTTATTGTGAGATAAGCCGCTAATTTGATGCATGTATTTGCATTGGGGTTACGCTCCCCTTGGCATTCGGCTATCGCTTCGATAAGGTCTTGCTCGGTTATCATAATTTCACCTTACATCTGTTCCATCTTGGTTATAAACTTCTGAAACTCCATTTTAGTGCGCTCATCGGGAGCATCTTCCATGAGGCTTCTAAGCTCCTCTACAAGCATATCGTTGTCTGAGGAGTATCTGCCCATAGAATCCCTCCGAGCATTTCTGCCTCTGCCTCTTGCGTAGGATGAGCCTCCTCTTCCGCCTCGGTTTCCTCCTCTTGTGTAAGAGTCTCTAGCATAAGAGCCATTTCTCTCATAGGAGATGCCATCATCGTACATCATTCTACCGCTGTACTCTTCATCCTCGTAGGATTCGATAATCTTATCGATGTTCTTAATCGCATGTGCTAACTTATCAACGATTTCCAAAACACCTACATCAAGCTTACCCTTTTTGCCGTATTCCTTAAGCTCTTCACAGAGCATTTCTTTAAGCTCATAAAGTGTATCCATATTCTATCCTCCTTTCTATGCAATGCGTGTTACCACAAGGTTTGCATTCTGTACCTCGATTAATGGTGTAGGCTCTGTTGTCGGGTCATCTGTGGTAGCATCCACATATCTTACCGACAATGAGAAGCAACAGCCCTTGGGTACAGTAACAATCGCTGTACTTGTCACATTGCCATAATCGTCAACCGCCGCAGGAGTGAATATTGCTCTTGATGTAAGCCTAGGCTCTCCATTAACAGCTACCGCAATCGCAATCGGGGTAACATCCCCTCCTGTAGGAATAGCGATATTGCCATTAAAGGTTACTTGATACCTAGCAAAGCAATTATTAGTGCATCCTCGGAGAATAAAAATTCCTGTCTCATCCTCGTGGTACACATATCCACGAGTGCAAGGAATAGAAGCTGTGAACAGAATGGGGCTATTGAGAGCCACATTCTGTACCGCATTTGCTAAATATTCAGCCATAGCGCACCTCCTTAGAAGTTGTTACCGCATCCACATCCGCAACCATTGTTGTTGCAAGTGAAAATCGGTGTTCTGCCATAGACAGGAGTGGTGGGAACAGGGCAATTATTAAGCCTGTTATAAAGCGCATCAACCTCATTAGCGAAGCCCTGTGAGATAAACGCATTCTGTGCGGTCTGAGATTCTCTGAGAGATGCCATGTTAAGCTGTGTCTGAAGTTCGTTGATTCTGTCATTCTTTGCATCAACCTGTGCCTTAACACCATCCAACTCAAGCTGACATAATTTGTCGAGGATAGCCTGTGTTCCTCTTGTCTGAGAGTCGATAATATCTCTTGTGTTCTGATATGCGGCTGTTCTATCTGCACAATTCTCTGTTGCTACAGTATATTTGAGGTCTGCAAGTCCTGCACGATTCTCACAGCAACAATTCTGTAATGACATACCGATGTCATTCATGCCCTGTGTTACGGCTGTCTGTGCCGCAAATGCCTGTTGCATGTTGGCAATCTGTCTTGCGTTTGCTCCCTGTTCAACTCCTGCGAATCCGTTAGCAAGTGCCATCTGTACATCACCACAGCAATCGCAAAGCTGAGTCTGTAATGCGCTGATGCCATCTCTTACGGATGTTACGCTATCATGGAGCTGTGCATCTCTGAATCCATCAGAAACATTGTTGTTAATGCCCTGCTGTCCATTCATAAGCCAAGGGAAATCATAGCCGAGCTGTGCGTTACCGCCAAAGCCTCCGCCAAATCCGTTATTTCCCCATCCAAGGAGTAAGAGGAGAATAATCCATCCCCAATCTCCGCCAAAGCCTCCATTGCCAAAGCCATTGCCTCCACCATACATGGGAGCAACAGGCATCACAAGGTCACTTCCGTTTCCGTCTGTTAGTGCCATAGTTTTACCTCCTATAGTTTTTGTAGGTTAGGGATTACGCTCGTATAGCTACGCAATCCGTTTATATCAAAGCCTTGCGCACCGACTTTAATACTTATCTTCCGAGCATCTTCTGAATCTGCTGTGCTTGCTTTACAGCCCGATTATATTGCTCCTGTGATACCATGCCCGAATTGAGCATTTCCTGTATCTTTTGGTTAGGGTCTCCCGAATAAGACTTTTTGAGCCTTTGGAGAGTATCCCAAAACCTGTTTACATTGAAATTACTTTTTCCATTCATTGATTGATAGAGTGGATTCATACTAAGCTCCTATCTCCTTTTTTACGATTTCGCTTATTTCACCCTTAATTTCCTTTTTAAGGGCTTCTAAATCATCTTTGGTTGCGTAATCCTCTGTTCGTGATTCAATGCCTCCTAGAGGCTTCTGAGGGGCTTCTCGCTCCCTTATAGTGTAATCGAGTATCTTTATGCTCGGCATGCCCGAAGCATCTGCCGATTTGAGATAGATGGTCTGATTCTCGCTATCCCATAAAGGAATCGTCTTGTTTGGGGCTACAAGGAATGATTTTGCTCCTGCCTCTCCCTGCACCCATACTATGGGATTATCGTTGTTGTTAGCCATCGGATTAGGTGTAGGCGATGGGTACGGAGACAGGGGCTGTTGATAGGGATACTGAATAGGATAAGGGTATGCCATTATTAATCCTCCTTTTTAAACCAATAATACTGAGGGATTTCTCTCGAGGAATCCCAACTATCATAAATGTTACCATCTATTACTGTTGCCACATGCCTACCGAATCCGAGAACATAGATTCCTTTAGGGAAATCATGGCAAAAATCCTCGGCTGTGTAGCAATCGGGGCAAGTATCGGGCAAGGATTTCCTGTAAAAGCCATGCTCTCTCAGCACAGCTCCCCAAACGCTATTTGAGTGGGGCATGTCACCCATAGCAAAGCCATTGGCTGAGATTAAGGCATAAGCACTCTCCCAATCTATGCCAAGAGCTTTGGCTACCGCTCTTATAGCGCAATCTTCCACTTTTCTTCCTGTCGGATTAGGATTGTACTCTATCCACATAATAATCTGCCTCCACAGAGAATATATACTCTTCTAAGCCCTCAAAACCGAAGTTCTTATGGACATCATACGCTATGCGTGTAGCCTCGCTTATGCTATAGCCACACCGCTTCAATCGCTCTATGTAATTTGATAGATAGCCATATATTATCTCCATGCTTTAAGGATAAAAAAATAACCCCGATTATTCGAGGTCATTTTCGCATCACTTTTGGCTCATTTATAGATGTTTAAAGATTGTTTCCTCTCCCTTGTAAATAATCCTCTTTACTTGGGATACCGATAAATCAGATTCCTCGGCTAGTTGTTCATAGGTATGCCCATCAATCAGCCTTGAGGATAATAGCTTTCTGTCTCTATCCGAATGGATGTATTCAGTTATTGCTCTCTGAATCTCGGAATTGGAATAATCTCTCATTTCTTTTTCTTCTTAACTCTGCCTGTGCCTCCGCACATGTTGCATTTTACATAGCCACTATTTCCGCTTGTCTTTCTTCTTCGGGTCTTAATCGTTACTGTCTGCTTTACTCTCCCCATCTATCTTAATCCCTCCTGTGCCATTAATGATTACATCACCTTTATCCCAATCTGCTTCTTGCTGTACTGTGGTGGTAACATCCTCGAATTGCATCTCGTAGAGAATCCACAGGGCATTTGTACCGACAAATAATACCATCAGCACTATCGCTAATACCCACAGCCTCTTTATTGTGCGCTCAAGCCTCGCACAAGCCCCCTCAAACACCGCAAAAGATATTTTATCGTTATCCATGTTAAAGCCCCTTTCTCGGGCTTATTATAGCCGATAGAGAGGGGCTTTGCAACTAATCTTCTAATTGTTTGTATAAATCTCTGCGAATCAGATTCTTGATGTAACCTTGCTTGTTGGATACCTCCGCCAACTTCCTCAAGATGTCATCATCTGTCCTCAGATTCAGCTTTAAGTGTACCTGTACTGTGTGGGTCTCCTCATACTTCTTTGTTGCTCTCTTTTCTGCTTCTGTCATCTCTTATACCTCCTCGGGATAAATCTCTATTGCTTTCTCGGTCTCACTACGCTCAATGAAAACCCCATCATCATCGCACACCCTACGGCTCTCCATGTGGGTTATCTGCCACCTAGAGAGGCTAAACCCTCTTTCTATTGCCCTGCTGTTGGCTAGGTCTATCTCTTTCCTCATGTCCTCAACTGTGAGTGCCTGTGCGGATAGCCAACAGCTCCCTGTTAAGCTCCTTGCTCTGTAACATTCTGATATAATTATATCTTTCATTTTATCTCCTTATCTGCGGTCTTACCTCCTACCGCAAGGGATATGATTTATCTAATCAACTCATAGTATCCATACAGGGGCTTGTATCCGCTATCCCATGTATCATAGTATTTGCCATCCACCACAGCCACCACATGATGCGCCACCTTTGCGATGTATCTGCCTGTTGGATGCTCCTTGGCAAAGCTGTCTACTGTAGGTCTCTTTGTCCCTCGGGTATTGGAAATCCCATGATACTCAAATCCGAGCCTTGCCAAGCTTTCCTTGCCTATCTCGCAAGAGCCTCCAAATATTGTATAGGTCTGCATCTCTCTGCATATCGGAATTGTGAGGTCAAATGCCTCTAGCCAAGTAATCCCGAGAGCCTTGCTTAAGGCTCTCACTTGGCAATCGCTGTAGCTGTCTTTAAGGTCTTTCTTGTTAGGTTGGTAGTATTCGTATCTCTTCATCTTATGCCCTCCTCTGATTGACACAGGAGAAAGCTATCTGATTTCCAAATGCTGTATGGTATCCGCTTTCTCTTTCCTCTGCCTCTTCTAATGTCGGGTAATCTGTTACCTCTTTCTCCCCTGTATCCCAAATGATTACTAATTCATACCTCATATCCTGTTCCTCCTTACTCTTCTATAGCTTCTTCTATCCAAAATCTCTGCCCACAGCGGTCAATGTAGAATCCATCTACAGGCTTTCCAAAAGCTTGCTCCAATCTTTTTTTTGCTTCCTTTTCGGTCTCAACCTCCATAGCAATTCGCTCTCCTGTGAAATTGTCTACCTTTGCTTTAATTATCCATTTACTCATGTTCTGTACCTCCTTATCCTATCTCGTTCTCAAATCTATCATTCATATTTTCCTGTGTCTTTGCATTGTAGATGCATACAATCTTGTTGCCCTTGGCTCTCTGTAAGCAACACTCAACATGTAAATCGTGAATGTTCTTAACGAAAATGCTCTCACATCTGCTTGTAAAAATCTCGTATTTCATACCCTGTCTCATATCTTGTTCCTCCTATGGTGTGGGGCTTAACCCCTTTCGATGGTACAAGTATACACCCATAGGATTTAATCTGTCAACAGGGAATTACAAATTTCTTTAATTTTTTTTGCACAAAAAAGGAAAGCCCCTAAAACAGAGGCTTTCCCAAAGATAGGAACAAGAAATATGATATGGTATGAGGTAGCTATATTATAGCCTTTCTACAGAAGCAATGTCAATTACTGTTTTTGCTCTTGTAGTTGATTGTGCTTACCCCGAGCAATCCTCCGAGAAGCACACCACAGGCTGTTATGGTCTGTGCTATCATCACTCCCAAATCCGCCCATCCCCATATCTTGCTGATTACAACCACAAAGGTTGAGAGGCAAGGGAGAGCAACTATGGCAATCCACTTAAGTACATCAAAAACCTTGTTATTGAGCTTCATAAATTTTCCTCCTATTTCGAGGCATATATCATATATGCCAAAAATCCTATTATAGCTGTGCCGATTACTCCACCTATTGTAGATATCAGAGAAGTCTTAAAGGTTGACCAATTTTTCTTTGGCTCATCAGATATAGCCTCAACCTTATCGCCAATGGTCTGTATGTTGTCGGTAAGTACATCGAGCTTTTCGTTAAAGTTATCACCTTGGTTTTTCTGATTGACAGCAAGCTCTTTAACAGTTAAGACTAATTCACTTATTAGCTTTGCGGTATCCTCAACTTTCATAAGCCGTACCCCAAATTCCGTTAAGCAAATCTCATCCTTTTGAGTCTTTTCTCTGATTTGCTCAATCATGTTTTCACACTTGCGCAACCTCTCTTTGTAATCTGCAAAGGTGTTTTCATCCATCTATCCTACCCCAACAGCAACTTTTCCCAAGTCGCTCTCCTTTTTGTTATTTCACCATCTATGGCTCTTCCCTTTGAGTGTACCACATTCTGCTGATAAAGTTTAGTGGCATTTTTCATTTGTTCGCCAAAAGTGGGTATTCCTCCCTTTTTATCAGCCTCGATTGCTCCACAGTAATAGCCAAGAGCCTTGAAATAACGCTCAAGAGGGGTTACAAGTGCGTGGTGCTTGTTCCATACTGTCGATATCGTTACTGTCTTTTTAAAGGCATCCTCATTATTCGTAACCTTAAGGATTGTCCTTACATCAGACCTAAAAGCATAGATGTCATATACAGGCTTTACAGGCTTTTCATCTTCATCAAGGTGGTTAAGCTTTGCATTTTTGATAACTGTGGGGTAATCAATGTAAGCCCAAGATGCGTCTACCCTGTTGCTACCCGATGTGATGCCATGCGATGATGCACTCTCACTTGAAGTGTATTGCCACATTCCGTAGGGCTTTCCGTAGGTGCATTTGGAGTAATACTGTGCCACCCATTTATCGTAAGGTGCAATCACATTAGCATCGAGCTTGTTCTTAAGCCAATCAAGGTTAGCATAGATGCCTGTGTAGTATCCTGCTTTCTGTATCTTCTCGCACCACTTAGCCACAAGCCTTGACCTTTCGGCTTTTCCAAGATTAGTCCACCCTACGCAATGCGTCTGTCCCTCTACATCAATCCATACAGGCAATTCAAGGTGTTTATCCTTTATCTTTTCAAGCACCCAATCGGTCTCCATCTCTACCATTGCATCGGTATAGGCAAGGGTAAAGTAGTAAATGCCAACAGGCACTCCTGCATCGTGGTATGCTTTGTAGTATTCCTCAAATTTCTTGTCAAGGGCAGGTTTTAAAGAGCCATACCCTGTAAAGCCTATTCTAAGAATTACACCATCAGCATTAAGCCTTGATGCGTCTACCTTTGTTTGATATTCTGATATATCAATAATTAATTTTGCCATAGCCTTATTCCTCTTTTACTTCTTCCCAATTAACTGCGTTATCTTCTTCCTTACCAACAGGTATAAGTTCTCCATATCCATTTTCACCTACATAACATTCGCCGTATATATGAGTAAGTGCATATCCTACTATTTTCATTTTTTCACCGCTATTATGTTTATAGGTTTTTCCAAGTTCAAACTTCATGCTGTTACCTCTCTATATATCCATAGGTGGGGATTCGCACCCCACATGAGTCAGATTTTTGCGCCAACCACTCAAATATGAATAAGCCTACATCGCAATTGACTTATTACCCTATTTGCGTCTACCTATTCCGCCACTATGGATTGTTTACTCTGTTACTTCGTGGCTGATTACTTCCTTGTACCCCTTAACAGCGTCAAGGTTTTCATCTGCAATCATTACGCAAGCCGTGATTACATCGGGAGCGTTCCACAATGTCTGACATACGCCGTGGAATTTAACCTTTGCTTTGTCAAGGTCTGTGATTCCCTCGGAGTCGATAAAATAGTTTCCGTTTGATACTTTGATGATTGCATACTTCATTTTTTATTCTCCTTTGCTTTATGAATAAAATCCGTTTTTAACATACATAACCTTGCACGATACAGTTACTGTCGTTGAGAGATTTGTGACGAATCGCATTGTCACACTTGTACCTGCGTCATTTATGGAAACAATGGAAGGTTGTACCACGGCTGTGGTCAGTGGTATGTTATAAGACACAATACCTATTGCTTTATATTCACTTATTTGTGGAACATCAATGCGTACGTCGGTCTGTGTTGATGCCGTGGTGGTTACAGATTTTGTTATGGTTGACACCTTGATTATGCCGTTTATATCATGTATAGCATTGCTTACATTCGTTACCTCAATATTAGTCCCAACAGTAAAGGTTGCTCCGCTTGCAATAGCGGTTTTGACTCTGTAAAGTGTACCGCTGACGTAGACCAATTCGCCTACGCTATATGCTCTACTTGCTGTAGTTCCACTTTCTACTGTGGCAATGTCGGTTTTAGGGGCTAACACATCATCATAGTCACCATCTAATCGCTCCCAATAAGTCGGTCTTTGGTCGGCAGGTAAAGCATTGTATTCTGCCAATGTCATCTTCGGTAGTGTATTTGCACCGCTTATTAATATTCCATCTTGGTATAATGCCATTTTGTGCCTCCTTTTATGATTAATAAATTATTTCTAATACACTTCCAATACTGGGAACAGTAGCACTTTCGTTATTGTAGTACACTGTACCATTAGAACTAATTGTTGTTGCGTAAGACACGCTACCACTTGCACTAACAGATAAAGCATACATAGCAACATTTGCACCCGAAACGGTTGTAACACCGAAACGATACAATACACTGCTCATTGTCGAAAGGTGATAAAGCTGTGCGCCAATCTTAAACTTAGTATTTATGCCAACTTTGTCATATTCAATTAACGCAAATAATTCATTCAATAATGCGCTAAGTGTTTTTGTACCATCCGCTGTTACGCTTACGCTTCCTCTATCACTTTCCACAAGCCCTGCAATAGTCTTATCATTCTTCATTAATGTTGACATAGAATTTCTCCTTTCATAAGAATTTTATGCCGTAGATACAGATTGGAATACATAAAGTGTTGGTTATTTCTTGTGTATATGCTATTCTCGCATCACTTATATGTATAACTGTAGGAGAGTAACTTGACGTAGTTCTAATAAAGTTTGACGATTTTGCGGGGGTTGTACTTGCATCTTCATACGCACAATCTAACAAAGCACCTGCATTTTTTCGACAAACTACAGATTTTTCATACAGACCACCAATAACTAATCCATAGATAATTAGCGACATATCGTAATCATCACTTGATAATGTAATATTTTGTGCAGGGAAAGCAACGTTCGGATTAGGGTTTTCCCATAATATTTGCATTGAAACAACGCTCTTTGCATACGGATTATCGGGTTCATCTGTGGTATGGATAAATCCCTTTTTCTGTGCGGTGGTTAAGGATTGCATCTGTGCGCTTGTCATTTCACGCACGATGTTTACCTTTGTCCTGTCATTTGTAGCATCATCCTCGGTGTAGACTCCTACGAATTGCAGGTTTTCTTCTTGGGGCATTGTGGTCGCATTTGTGTCCTCGATGGTGTGACCGCCACCGCCTCCTCCACCGCCTGTTACATTCACGATGGTCTTATTGTTAGTGGAATCATCGGTAACGCTTACAGCCCCGACAAATTGTAGGTTGTCCCTCGTGGTCATTACGTTGCCGACTTTATCAACGATATCGTGACCTGCTTTATTAGGCGTTACCATTGCAAGCTTTCCCTGCGCATTTAATGCAGGTATCTGCCCCTCCGAGCCTGTTGCCTTTATCTGTGCAATCGTGTAATCGTCATCAGCAGGCGTTACAACCCCTGTACGCCCCTTAAATGATGTAACCTTATCTTCTCCCTCTAAGTCGGATATACGCTCATCCTGCGCCGATAAAGCCATATCGTGCTGATATAGAGCGTTATCCATCTTGTTAAGGTTAGTTTGGTTTAAAGGTGTTGCCGTACTCGGGTCATTTTCAAAATTAATCCTCTGCGGATAAGATGGGGTATAAGACATCTTTTACTCCTCCTGTTGCGTGTAAGCGTATGTATCAACCGCCTCGGTCAATTCATCGCCCTTTGCCTCAAATGTATCTTTTAAGCTGTCAATTCCTACCAACTTTCTCTTATAAACGAAAGTTTCAAAAACGTCATTGTATGTCCTAAAATTAATTCTATCACCGCACTCAAGCCAAGGCAAGCCGACAAGCGTAGATTTAAAGGGAATGTAATTATTATGCGATATCTCGGTAAACATCTTTGACAATACCGCCTGTACATCTGCCATCAAATCAAATTCGTAATCCATATTCTCATTGCAATAATAGATGTTATCATCAATAACGTATGTATTTTTATCATCCGAGCCTGTATATTCCCATACAACGGACTTAGGCTCGTTTGATGTTCCGTCCTTGACTATCTGTATCCTACCGATATCCTGTACTGTGTAATCCTCGGCTCTAAGCGTGATATAACGCCCTGCCTCAAGGGAATCGCCCACGCCATCACGAGGAAACAGGTAATCCGAGGGATAAAGCGTATCAGACGGATACAAGCCTGCTTTAGTGGCATATACAAACTCGGGTAATCCGTACCGCCTATCAAGCCTAAATAAGCAACCGCATACCTCTAAGATTGACCTTACTACATCCCTGCCTGTCTTACTTGATTGGATAGGGAATATCTCCCTTGTAAAGTAGTTGTAGTACATCAGCCTTTCCGATGCGTTGGTAAGCTTGTACTCGTCCTCTATCTCGTAAAGCTGTATTTTTGACAAGAGTAATGCTGTGTCGGCTAATTGTTCATATCGCTTATACAGCGCAGGCACATAAATAGTAAGGGTTACGCAATCGCTCGATATAGCGAACATATCGCCCTTATCTACAAGGTATTTATGCTCATCGCCGTTGGAGTCGGTTTCTACAACAAGCGTATCGCCTTTTGCAAAGCCCCTACCCAATGGGTCAAATACATCCGTAAATTCGAGCAAAACGTTGTGAATAATAAAATCATCCGTCATTGGCTCGGTTGTATAAGGCGCAGGAGCATTTGTATAGGTTGCCATATATCTATGGCTTGTATTGGGGTTATTTACAACCATTTTATAGTAATAAAGTGTGCCGTAAAAATCATCCGACCTTAACCATTTAATCCACCTTTCTCGGGATACTGATGATGCGGTAGGTGTGATATCCTGTATTTTCGTTACAGTATAATTGCGGATATCATCAAGCCCGAAAAACTTAAGTGCGGAATACACCGAGGAATAAATCTGCCTTGCAAATTCAAAGCCATTGCCTGTATAGCTACCATCCTCGGTCTCACTATTGATGCCGAACATATACACGCTGTTCCAATCGCCTGCCTTGTTTGCAAGGTTGGTCATTTTGCTGTATGCTAACACGCTATACTTGATAAGGCTACCCTCGTAGGACTTATTGATTTTATCGACAACATACACGCCTAATGGAATATAGCTATTTGCAACCCCATCAAGGCTCATTTCGGGGTAAAGCAAATCCCCCACTCTAAGCCTGTCATCGTTTACTACAGTAAACTCAAATATAGATGCCTCACATAATCCGTACTTAAGGTTATTCTTAGAGGAAAGTGATTCTGTAATGTCATTGCTTTCTTCCTCTAAGGTTTCCTTAGTGATGTAACCGCTAAAATAATCATCTATGTTAAAATCGGGAAGATTTTTTAACAATACAACATTGCTTAAATTGACATCATTTCTCGTGCCATATAGGACTTTAACTTGCTGAATTTCAAATCCCTCGTAATAATACTGTGTAGGCAATAAAGTGTAGTCATAGCATTCAATGTATATATCGGCAAAATCACTTATTCCATTGTTTATATCAAATGTAAGTACGACATCGGCGTATTGCCCTGCACTTTTCTTGTAATCAAGGGGATTGGGCATCGGAACATAGGAATAGCTTGTTGCCCCATCAGCGTCCTTATAGCCAAATATCCATCTCGCATTTGGCTTTAAATATTCCTCGTGTAATTGCTTTAAATTTATTTTAAAATAAAATGTTATGGTTTTTGCTGTCCCGAGTATTTCGATATCGTCACCATAGCTGTTCCCGAATACTCGATGATATGGATAATATTTTGAAATAGGCGTACTACTACCTCTGCTACCCATATCATATATAACGCTATTCATAGGCAATCCCATATTGATATTAGATATCTCTTTTATATCCTTATGGGCAAAGCCTATGCGAAAGTTTTTTGCTACCGAGTCTTTAACGTATTTTTGCTTTGCCTCATTGCTAATATTTATCATACTTCAACAAGCCCCACAGTTAATTTGTACTTTGTTCTCTCTGCATCTATAACCTTGCGATATTCAAGGTTAAGCGTTGCATAGCATTGTATCTCTACTTTCCTGTTGATATCGCTACCCACATATACAGTTATGGTTAAAACGCCCTCATCATCGGTGTTATCGTGGAAACGATGTATTAAAGCGTCATAATCATCGCTTGAAAAGCAGAATATCTCAAAGCTACCCTCTACCCTGCGCCTGTACTCGTGCTGATGCAGGCGATGCATAGCATCCGTCCAATCATCGTGGACGGATACCGATTGCATCGTATAGGTTGATTCGTTGATATATTGGCTTATGTCTACTCCATCAATGCTTACTAATTCTGCATACATATCCTATACTCCTATGCGTAACCTGTCGCTTTCCTGTAAATGTCCTCTCGCTCCTTAACCGCATCAAAAATACCATCCATATTGGGGGATAACTTAACAACCTCTTTATCCCTTATCTGCATAAGCACTTTGATAACCTCGCTTAAATCGCCAAGTCCTCTTGATGTCATTGTATCATTTCTGCGGTCATTTGTCACACTTACAATATCATCCTTAAAATCAAAGGATTTAGCAATCTGCTTTGCAACCAAGTCCTCGTTATCCTCGACACCCTTGGCGAAAAGCTCCATCATATCGGGGGCAAACGTGTGGAAGTTATGCAGGGGAGATTTCGGGTCTGTAGGCTCGGAAAATCCAATTAAGCCCTTAATCCTGCTTGCTACGTTCTGCACAGTATTTACAACCGCCTGTATCTTAGACTTAACGCCGTTAGCAAAGTTTACAAGCATATCTGCGCCCCAAGTGTTCGCCTTTATCGCTAAATCTGTAAATCTTTCCTTTAATGCGTTGTAAATCTTCTTTACCGCATTGGCGATTGTAGAGCCAAGATTTCCCAAGCCGTTTGCAAGACTTACAAGCAAATCCTTACCTGCCTGCTTTATCTGTGGTGCGCTTTCTTTAAAGCCATTTACGATGCCTGTAATAATTTCGGGGACAGCTTTTACTATCTCAATCACAATCTCGGGTAGGGCTGTAATCAACGAAATAAACAGCTCGATTCCTGCGGAAACAAGCTGAGGAATTGCGCTCAACAGGGCTACAATAACGCCTGTTATTATTTGTGGCAAGGCTTTTACGATAGTTTTCATTATATTGGGAAATTCACGAACAAGCGCAAGCACGATAGAAATAACAGCATTTATGATATCGGGGATTGCCCCTACCACGAAATTTACAATGCCCATAATGATATCGGGTAGCTTTGAAATCAGCATAGGTAATCCGTCTTTCAAGAGCGATTCTGCGATTGATTGTACCAATCCCAACAGGCTCGACAGGATATCGGGGAGATGGTCAAGCAACTTTGTAATCAACGTTAGCACCGCATCCAAGACTTTCGGGAAAAGCGTAGGCAAGGTTTCCGTCAGCGTATCAATAACGGTTGTTATTATATCGCTTGCTGAATCTACCAAGCTCGGCAAGGCTTTGACAAGTCCAATTGCCAAATCTTTTATTACGCTAATTCCTGCTTTTATGATTTTAGGGGCATTGGAAATCACAGAATCTGCCAAGCTCATAATGATTTTAGAGCCGACATTTAAGAGCTGTGGCATCTTTTCGGTAACATTTGTAATTATATTATCAATGCCCTCGGATATCTTTTCTGCCCCTGTATCGTAATCACCTGCAAAAAGGTCGGTCAATCCACCCATTACAGTTGTTATTGATGGTAGGAAATCAGACAACAGGTTTCTTGTAAGACTCTGCTGTGCGGTCTGCATATCCTGTAATTGGTCTTGGAAAGATGCGCCTGCCTTTACAGCCTCATCCGATAACACACCGCCTAACTCGTGTACTCGGTCTTTCATCGCTTGCGTTTCCTCGGCTGATGTGTTTAAAAGTGCGCCTAACTCCGTTGCTCCTCTGCCTAACAACTGTCCTGCAATATAAGTGCGCTCTGTTCCCTCCTCCATATTCTGCAAGCCTGTTATAACCGATGAAAAGATATCCTCCTGCGACATTGTAGCAAGTTGCTCCTCGGTTATGCCAAGCTGTGCAAAAGCCTCGTTGTTATTCTCTACGGCATTAGCCATAGTTTTCATAGATGCCTTGAGGGTTTCCATAGATGTACCCGAGTGTTGCATTACAGCATCCCACTCTTGGTATGCCTCTGCGGATATACCCATTTTCTGCGACATCTTATCAATGTTATCGGCATACTGTGCAAGGTCTGTTGTACCATTTACAAGCGCACCGCTTACAGCCGATACACCTGCTACTGTTGCCCCGACTACAGCCCCGACACCTGCGCCGACTTTGCCAAGCCCTCCGAGGATTTTGCTACCTGCGGATGATGCGTTGCTTTCCGCACCTTTTAATCCGTCCTCGTATTTACTTGAATCAAGTGACAATGTAGCCACTAAATCAAATATATCCATATAATCTATCCTCTTAATTTACTCCGTATGCCCTCTATTATGCCTGTAGGGGTGCGTGTTTCTATTGTAGGGTTAATTATATCGTAAAAGCGCATATTAAGCCCTAAATAGCCTTTTAACGCATCTGTAACATAAATGCGGTATGCCTCCTCACGCTGATATAATCTATAACGTGACAAGACATACCGCATAAAGGGCTTTAGTTCTCGCTTGCCCCTGTATTCTCCATAGCAGGTGTAGTAGAGGTCTTTTCCATTGTCTCCACCTGCGATGTAAAAAGGTTTGCAAGCTCGGTATCGTTAAGCAAGTCGAGTAGCATTATCGGTATTTCTGCAAGGGATGGCTCGTAGGTTTCCACATCCTGCTGATTAAGGATTGCAAGGATAGTCAATACAGCCTTTTTATGCTGTTTAAGTCCTATCTTTACAGCCTCTTTGTAGTTTTTCATTCGTATCAAGCCTACGAGAATCTTATTCTGCGCAATTTCGGCTAATGGGTCAATCAAATCTGCCATAGCGTCCAATGCTTTTTCGCCTTTTATATCCGATAATCTCATTTATTATGCTCCCTCTGTTGCTGTTGCGACAATTACGATATCGCCTGTTGCCTGTGCGATTGTTACTGTACCTGCGGTGTATGCGGTAGTAGTGATGTCCTCACCACCCATAAGTACAACCACATTATCAAGGGTGTATCCCTCGTCTGCGGTAAGGGTAGTGGTAAACGCCTCGCCACTTGCTACATAATGCTCGGTGTAGGTGCTTGTAACGTGTGATAAGGTCTGTGATACCTTGTAGCTCGTTTCCTCGCTTGCATCCATTGAGTAGAATACCATAGGTACTTCGCTCTGATTGTTAATGGATACGTGACCTGTAAGCTCAAGGGCGGTCTGTCCTTTTCCATTCTTAGAGGTCTGCAAGCTGAAACCGCCTGTTGAAAGTGCGTTCTTAAGCTGAATTGCAACAAGTCCTCCGTCTGCCTTATCTCCTACCCACCAAATGTCGCTAAAGTCGGTCTGCGCAAGGTCTTTACGAGGTACGATTGCGCTTGTCTGTGCGTTGATATCTGCGCATCCAAGGGCAAGCTTGATAAGCTCGGGGCTTGTTCCAAGGGATGTGGTGGAAATCTTGCACTCCCAAGAATCAAGGTGCTTAAGCTCTTTCATATTTACAGGTACGTTGTCAACGTCCTCTCCTAAGTCCGAAAACGTAGGTACGCAAGAGGGGTTGATACCGCCTGTGGTTGCGCAAATGATATCCTCATCGGCAGGGGCTACAGGGTTTGCAGGATTAAATCTCTTAAGAAGTACACCTGCATCAAGCTGTAACGCATTAAAGGTATCCTCGGGAATTACTGTGAATTTTCCCATCGTTTGTCTCCTTTCATCAATAAGCCGTAAGATACTCGGCTTGTATGTTTAAATAAATCCTCCTCACATTGCCATCTTCATCGGACATGCGCTGTGCAAATGGTGTTCCCTTGGCTATGTAAAGCCTACCATTGTCGAGCTTGATGGATGGGGGATTCATCTTAACGATTGCCTCGGATATTTCCTCTGCCTTATCTGAGATATCTTTCCACGAATTGGAGCGATACCAAAGGGATGCCGACATGTTAAGTATATTTCCGAGGCTATCTGTTGCTACGCTATATGTTATGTAAGGCATTTGGGCATTATCGGGAACATCGGTTGAATCATAAGCCATAAGCCCAAACGATTGCCAAAAATTCTGTAACGCTTGTAATTTATTCATCTATGCTCCCTGTTAATGTCCACTCTTCGGCTGATACTTGCCTCATATCCAATGTGGCACTTACAGGAGTGTGGTTATCATCCCCATCGGATGTAACCCTAAAAATCTTCCCATCTGATGTCCTCTTGAATACATCGTGATATTGAAGATTGAGTGCCTTGGATGTGGTCACAGTATACAGAGCCGTTACACCTTGCTTTTCTGCTACTCTTGCTTCAATAGAGCTATCAAGCACTATTGCCGCCTTAAAAGGTGCGCCCTCTTTCCAAACTTGCGTATACCCACCATATCCATCCGCAATAGTGGTCTTGTCGAGGATTATGCAATTAACCATGTAATCATCAAGCAAACTCATAATTTCCTCCACAGCTTAAGCTTTTTTGCGAATGTTGATTGCCATGTGGGGGATGTGCTACCATCTGCACTTCCTCCACTAGCCTTGCTGTAGGAATACCCTCCGAAGCTTTCGGATTGGAAAGGAGACATTGCGACAGAATCAACGCTCTCATACTTGTCACACCAAGCTTTGATGTCATCTGCCAAGTCGAGTACATCCTTGGGGATTGCCATTAACCACAATCCCCCTCGGAATGTCTCATCTGTGAGCGTTAATTCATCGGTATATTGATATACTCCGTCATTAAAAACGCTTCCGACAATGCGGAAATACTGATTAGGCTGTATCTTTGACAAGAATAACGAATCCGTAACCTTGCCATCTTCGATAGTAACATCACCGATTATGCGCTCCTTGTCAAACCAATTATTCAATTCATGGCACAGCTCATTCAGCATTCTTCTTTGTCCTTTCCTTTTTTGCTTTAGAAGCACTAGAAGCCTTTTTAGTGGTTGATGTGGTGGGCTTCTTCTCTTTCGTAGGGTTTTCCTTGCTTTCTTCCACTACAGGCTCATCATTGATTTTCTCGGTCTCTTCGACTTCCTCAATCTCTTCGACTTCCTCGATTTTCTCAATCAGAGGAATGCCTCTCCTGTTTGCCGATGACGATAGCTCTTTATACCGCTCCTCACTAACCTCAAGCCCCTCGTGGGGGAATACATCCCCCACTTGATACTCGTGGTTGTGGTCTTTTAAGTCGGTAAAATACTTAATAACCCGATATCCCATATTAAGCTCCTGCGTTAGATACGCTTCTAGTGTAGTAGGTCTTTCCGCTCACTACCTCGGTATCCGTAGTGCGGAAATAGTTGTTATTTGCATCCTTTTCGTAGTACATCTTCTCAGCAGGGTTTCCTGTGGGAGATACTACAGCGGTAAAGGTCTCTGTACCTACATTTACTACAGCGATGCCATCAAGATACTCTGCCCAAAGAGTCATGCCCATAAGAGCGAATACCTCTCCTACCGCTGTGCCATAATTGCCATTAGCGTGGAATCCGATAAGATTGGTCTCTCCGTCTACTGTGTAATCAAGACCAAGCTTTGCAAATTCGGAATCGCTAGGGTCTACATAGTAGAGGTCGATATTCTCTACAGGTAATGCAATTACTGTTCCCTCTTCGATGTCGGGAGCGGAAAGGAGAAACAGGGTAGAATAACCCATGAAATCCTTTACATAGTTGATGCCGAATGCGGTCTGTACTGTGATGTTAGCCGCACCGATGTACCTGTAAGCATCAAGGATGTTTGCAAAGCCAACAACATCGGTTGCTGTCTTGCGCATGTGCTGAAACTTATCAAGTACATTTGCCTTTGCCATTGCAAGTGCCATCTGCCATGTTGATACCGCACTCGTGAGACTTCCTGTGTTGAGGAAAGTGTAGAATCTTGTAAGCACTCTAATGGTAAGCTCATTGAGAAATGCGTCATCGGTTTTCTGTACAGCTACAGCCGCTCCGTACTTGTTTACAGCTTCGATAGAGGTAGCCTTTGCATACTTCTCGATTTTTACATCTCCGTATGCAACTTCCTCAACCTCTGTCTGTGAGTAAGGGATTTCATTTCCCTCCCCTACTTCTCCATCCTCAAGAGTGCAAGAAGCCTTGTAAGCTACAAGCTTTGTTCCTGCGGTCTTTTTAATAGGTCTCATAATGCCAAGGATTGCTCTCAGAGCATCCCAATTCTGTGCGAAGCGTGATACAAAATCAAGCTCTCTCACAGTAACATCAATGTTTGCTTCTTTGGTCAAATTTTCCTTTGCCATTTTAATCCTCCTTGTTTAAGAGATACTCTCTCAAGGCATTCTGCCTCTCCTCAGTATCCTTGATTTTCATAATATCCTCTTTGCTTAAGACCTTGCCTCCATTTCCCTCGGGAGGGGTCTTAGTTTCCGCACCTTTCTTGGATTCCTTAACGATGAAATCTTCCCACTCTTTGGAAAGGGATTTCTTTAAGTCCTCGATGCCCTCAATCTTGCCATCTTTGTCAAGCTTGATATCCTCCATATTGGATACCTTTAAAACAGCATCAATTCTCTTCTCGGAAATACCGATTTCCTTAAGTAATGCCCTGTAAGCCTCGGTTTTAGTAGCCTTGGTTTTCTCGGATTCTATTGCTTTCTTGTAATCAGCAAATTCCTCCTTGATAGCCTCGTACTTAACCTTGTAGCTGTCTTTTGAGGAATCCTTAAGGGCTTCAAGCTCCTTTGTAAGCTTTTCAACCTCTTTGGTCTTTTCCTCGTAGTCCTCTGCGGATTTCTTGTACTTGTCTCTCTCCTCCTTGAGGGCTTCTACAGTTTCGCTATGTGCTGTGATGATTTCATCAACTTTCTCCTGCTCAATTCCTAGAGCGGAGAGGAATTTCCTTGTTAGGCTCATTTTATATCCTCCTATGCCTCGGCAAGCGTTACCTTGCTTGTTAGAATATGTTTACGCTTAAAGTATAAACAAACACTTGTTATTTTGCAAGCATTTATTATCAAAATAATTAATTCTAGCCCTTTAGCTCTTCTTGGGCAATCTCTTTGTATTCGGCTATATGCTCATCTATCGAGGGAGCTAAGAATGGTCTTGCCTCCATTCGGCTTGTCCCTAGCTCAACATAGGGGGCATATTCTACATTAGTGCCTACTACCATTGTGCTATCATCCTCTTTGCCATGAGATATGGAGTTTCTCAATCTTCCTGTATCAACAGGGCAATTCATCTTGGCATATCCCTCGGCAAGCAATCCCCATTCCTCGATTATCTTGACTTTTGCTTCCTCGAGTCCATCCAATGCCTCTCTTACTCGGTTATTTCGCACATCTATCTGCATAGCTCATCCTCTATCTGAAAAGAAATCCGCCCAAAAAGGATTCTCCTTATCAAAGATTTCTCGCTCCTTTTTGCTCAATTTGCTAGGGTAATCCTCAAATAGGTTGTAGGTCTTTTTCTTATCAAAGCTGAATATAAATTCCCCTGTAACCTCATTGCTATTGTCGAGCCACCACACCTTGTTTTCGGATTCTTTCTTGTACCAATTATTTGATGCCACCGCCTACTCCTTTCATTTGCTCACCTGTCGCTGTGTTCAAGTAACCAAGGATATCCTTAAATTCCTCTGTAGGTTTAAAGCTATCAACAGGTGTTAAGGTCATAGTGTGTTCAACAGGCTTTCCTGTCCATTGGTTTTTCTGTAGATTCTTCATGCAACCAAAACGATTTCTCAAGGTTTCCTCTATCTTCTTACCCTCTCCAAAACTCTTCCATCCATTGCGTGATGATTGTAGCTCGAGATATTGCAATCCCTCCTCTACGTTGCGGATTATGGATGCATGGCATCCTGTTCTAAGCATATACTCAACATCTTTAGGGATTCCTTTGATTATTTCCGCTACTTCCGAGGCTTCTCTTAAAACTGTATAATCTACAGCATCCGCATTGGCAACCTTTAGGATTTGGGCAATGTTGTAATTTCTGCTAAATACATATTGGCTCTTTCCACCTCTGTAATCGGTGACATCCAAGCCTTGCTTATTAGCCACATAAGACATAGCCAAGGATGCACAAGAGCCTTTTGTTTGGTCTGCCCCTCCAAGCTTGTCTATAAGCTCTTTCTCGGTTATGCTTTCGTTTAGCTCTTGCACAGGATTTTCCTTAACATTGTTGCGCTCAATGTCTTTCATCACTCTATCGTATGCCTGTTGGTCTCCATGCAATGGCTCGGCTTTATCTTCGGGCTTTGAATCGGATTTCTGCTTTTCCTTTTCGGCTTTCCACTTCTCGTAATCAGCCTTATCCCGATAATCTACATCCTTATACTCATGCCCTTTCAGCACAGCTACCATAGTGCAACGGCAATTATATACCTCGCTCGGGTCTCCGCTAGGGTCGGCAGGATACATGAGCTTATTGGGAAACTCCTCCTCGGTATCCACCACAATTCTATCAAGCTCCCTGTGGCTCTCTCGGGTACGCTCATCTTGGGTAGATATCCACATTTTCCTCATTTTTATCCCCATATCCTCCGCTCTGCGGTAAGAATCCATCCTACCTCCATTTTCTGCGGATGTGGTGTATGTCCTAGCATTGCGAATAGCCGCCGCCTTGTCCATGTTTGTGACCGATAAAAGCCTCTTGGCAATGCCTTGCATTGATTCACCTTGCAAGATGCCTTGAGCCACAGCGGATGTGATATGCTGTCTGTTCCAAATGCCATCCTTAATCTTGTTGAGAGTAGGCTTGGGGAAAATATCGGGATTGTCGCTCATCATTCTCTGTACTGTATCTCTGTCAACAAGGGTAAAGCTTGTGCTTGCATCAAGCCCCTTTTCTATCTCGTATGTACCAAAGTTGTAATTAAGCGCATAGATATCGGGGAGAGTGTTATTGACAAGAGCTATTGCCATCTCATCGGTCTGCACCATGTCGCTTGCAATGCTATTCTTGAGGGCTACCCACTTCTCCCCTGTCATGGTCTGATTGTATCGCCATGTTTTATAATCCTGTTCGGACATAAGACCATTGGCAACCTTTTCAAGCATCTTGGCATCCTTTGCCTCGAAGCTCTTAAAATACTTATCACACTTCTCAGATATCTCCTTGTATGCTTGCTGATACTCTCTAGAGATTCTTTGCTCTAGCTTTTTCAATTCGTCATCGGTTGCCTTGTGTCCGTAATCCATTATTCATCCTCACCACCGCCAAATCGGTCTATATCATCGCTGTCCATCTCGCCAAGCACCTCATCCGCTCTGTCTCCGTCACCAAGCACACTCAGAATCTTTCGAGTGACATAATCGCCACTCAAATACTGTGCCGCCTGTAGTAATACTGTGATGGTCTCGGATACATTGATGATTGTTGAGCGTGTGAATGTGGGGCTATCCTCGATATTTGCCAATCTGAGGATTCCCTTTAAGAATTGAAGCACACAATACTCATACTTATCAGCCTTTGCATTAAGAGGCTCGTATGATGCCATAATCTGTGTGGCTGTCACAGCCCCATTTGCAATATTCTTGGTGTCGAGAGCCATGAAATCCTCGTACATATCCGAGCGGAGTCTATCAAGCATCTTCTCTCTCGCCTCATAGGGGATATCCATAGTGTGAGCTTCCGCTTTTGCCCCATCATCTTCGACCATTGCGCTCCTAGTGCGTCTTAGTCTATCCAAGAATTGGGCAAGGTCTACATCATCCATGCCTCCTGCATTCTGTATAATCCAATAAATCTGAGATGCATCATCGATATCGTTTGCAAATCCCGACTTGATAAGGTCATAGCAATCAATGTCCATCTGCATTCCGACAAACTCGCTCTGCTTATACTTATTGCCATAGAGTGGCACAATCGGGAATGAGGGATAATTCTCCCCATCTACAATCTCTTCTCCGTCTGCCTCGCTCTCTCTGATAGTGAGCTTATAGGCTCTCTTCTTATTCTTTACCTCGCCTTTACCATTATCCCACATATAATCGGTGTATCCGTCAAGCTCATAGAGAGTGGCTCTCAGAGGCTTTGTTTCGTCTATCTGCCAAAAGCGGATTCCTGCCTTAAGCATTCCATCCTCTTCATCCCATATAGGCACAAATTCGAGCAAGGAGAATGCCTCAAGGTGGTCAAGATTCCAAAAGCCAAAGGATTTGGAATGTACAAGAGCCTTTTCTCCGAGGTCTTGCAATATGTTGTCGAAGTCTACTCCGAGCTTTTTCTTTGTACTGTCCTCTCCCCATGATACTCCATTGCCAAGGAGATATTGGTTAAGCTGTGTTACAAATCGGTTGAAAAAGTTGGAGCAAAGCTTGTAATTGGCTGAGTAGTTATCGGGTACAGCTTCCCCCGATAAGGTATACAGGAGCTTCTGATATCGTAAAATCGTGCGATTTCGCCTCCTGTTGTACTCATCCGCTAACTTGGCTGTGCGGTATTCCTCCGATGATTTGTGTTTTTGGATTGCCGAATGGACAAAATCAATCCTCGCCTGTTCTTCTTCCCCTACATTGATAAGGTCTTGCGCTGTAATCATAATACCCTCCTATTTGCATTCCTTACAATATGCTTGGTTTTTACAAAGTATCTCATAGCATCCATTAGATGGTCTCTCTCTTTTACAGGCTTATCATCATCGGCATGGATATCCCAAATGTATCCGCTTGCCTCTTTTTTCCAATTCTCGCACCGATTCGATATCTTAATATAACCATTATCAAGGGCATTGGCTGTCTCGTGGATTCCATTAAGCACATCGTTGTCGGCAGGATGTACCTTGTACATGCCTTTCTTCTTGAGCAATGCAATAAAGGATGCCGCCGAGGGGTCTATGATTGTCTCAATCTTTTCCCCTTGTGCAAGCTTTATATCCGCAAGCCATCCCTCTAGGTCTCTTGCATATTGTTCATCGGTTTTCTGAATGCCTGTATCTCTACCGCTGTAGTAGTATTCACGAATAGCATACCATGTGTTATTGATTTTTTCAAACAGTAAACATGCAAAAGCATTCATTGTTCCATAGTCGATGCCTAGAGCGATATCCTGTCTAGTGCCTGTAGGGGGCTCAACAAGGGCTTTTTCCCACATAGGGTATATTAATCCCTCTGCGATGCATCTCTCGCCTAGAATGTCTCTCCTGTACCATGTAGAGCCTATCACATATTGGCTCTCAATCTCAGCTCTTCTCTCGGGGGATATAGAGCGATTGTCGGCAATGGTAAAATGCTCGTACTGATATCCGCCGAGGTATCCATCCATGTAAGCATCGATATAGTTGGTGTATATCGGGTTATTCGGATTGCAAGGGTTTAAATCCCACAGCACTCTCGGCTCTTGTGCGGCTATCTGTCTACCAAATGCGACCTTGATAAAGGATATTCGGCTATCTTCGGAATCAAAATGCTCATTTATCTCGGTTGCTATCCACAATCCATAGGAGTTTCCGAGGATGCGCTTGTAGGAGTCGGCTTTTCCTCCACCTGCGAATATAACAATCTTCTCGCCTGTCTGAGTGTTTATAAACAGGGCTTCATTGTCCTTGTACTTTCCCCAATGGCATCTGCCTCTAAACAGGTTTTCCAATCCGTACCCATTGCAAGCTCCGATGTTAAGCTTGGCATTACCGATTGTCGAGCCACTCGCCAAGTGTATCTTGTCCTTGCATCTCTCAAGGTGCATGGCGGCTATTATACAATGGTCAATGGTTTTTCCACTACGAATAGCACCCTCGGCAACATTTAATCTGTTGTCAAGGGCATTCTTGATGTACTTTATGTGCTTTTTGCTAAATGGCTTCCATTCAATCGTCTGCTCTATCATCTTTTAACATCTCTGCAAGGATGGTCAAATCCTCAACCGAGGATGAGCCTCCATTCATTAGCTTTGCTTTTGCCTCTAGGAGCTTTATCTCCGCATTGAGCTTCTTAACATCTTCCTCTGTTCGGTTGTTGCCTGTAAGCTCCATCAGAAGCTTTATGGCAGGAATCGCTTGCTTGTTCTTCTTGTTCTTGGCGATTTCAAGCAATGTCATCACAAGCAATTCCGCTCCTGTTATCTCTGCCCCATCCTCGGTTTTATACACACCATCAAGGATGGCTTGAGCGGCTTTCCGCATATCGGCTCTCTTCCGCCTTACTTCTCCCGACTTCTTGCCACCTTTCTTCTGTTCTTCGAGTGTTAGCTTGTATCCATTTGGTATAAGGTTTTGCTCATTAGCCATAGTCTCACCTTACTCTTTAACCATATTCCATTCCGTACCGAATCTGTCGATAATCTCTTTAAAATCCTCGAGGTCATGTGGTCTAATGGAATAGGTTTCCTCTCCGTCATCTCCGTCATCGATGCCAACATGGAGAAGCTCGTGGAATATGAGTATTCTCATCTGTTCCTCGGTAAAGTCCTCCACATTAGGCTCAAATACTGTTATTGTGAAATCACAGGGGATTCCCCACTTGTATTTCTCTGCTATCTTCTCGCATTGAGCATAGATGGTCTTGCCTCCGCCAACTTTCTTATGCTCGGATGAGAGATATACAATCTGTGCATTGCTTTTGAGGATGGGCTTTAACACCTCCTCGGTCTCGATAAGCTCTCTGCCAATCTTGGCATATTCTTCGTTTATTGTTCTCTTGTCCATAGTACAATCTCCTTTGATTATATTATATTTTAATTCTCCTCATCCGTCAAATCTTCGTAATCATCCTCGGATACTTCATCATCCCTGTGCAAGTGTGGGTAATCATCCTCATCGGGGATTTGGTTATCGCACATCAGATTGCACATGTCCGTTAGATTGCGCACCACAAACTCTCTGCCCATTGATTCTCCTTTCTATGCGTGTATGTACACCATGTATAGTAATGCCATTATAACCACAGCAACAACCCCTACCGCCATTCCTGTTAGGAATGAGCCATTTTTCTCATTGTCCATGTTACCTCCCTATGATTCCCTCATACTTTAAGCACACTCTCAGCCCCAAGATGAGGGCTAATTTTTCGACATACTCGATGCTAGGCTCTCGCTCTCCCTTAAACCACCTACAAATGGTTACTGTTGTCACTCCCAACCTCTCGGCAATATCTACCTGTGACATCCCAATCTCTGTTGCTCTCTTTTTTAGTGCTTTCATTATATCGCTCATTCAGCTTCTCCTTTCCTTAGATTTTCTCTCCTACTTCCATATAGGCTTTCTTTATCTCCTCATTCAACTCTGCCATTGTCTGCCCTTTTTTGATTCCCACTAAACAGCTAGGAGGTAGCACCATCTCCTTGTAGGTGCATCTCCACAGGTGGAGACAATTCTCAACATTGTTTACATACTCATCCTTGGGAGGATGTATCTGTATTACCGCTTCATTATCGCCAAAGAAAATCTCCTTTATTCGGCACATATCATCCCAAGTAGGGGTTACACTTCTTTGATAGGGGCTTACACTTACATGCTCCCATCCTGCCCCATTAGAGGCTATAAAAGTGCCTTTCCACCTCGGCATAAATATCTCCCCTCTTATTCCATCGATAGATTCTCTCCCAATCAGTATCCTCTTACAGGATAGAATTTCATTAACAGTTTTCATAGCTCCCTCCTTAATCTATCTGTCATAGCTTTGCCTGTTCCTTTGCGTCAACCTCTTTCCATACCTTATATGTCGCATTAGCCAAAGGTTTAAAGATGTATGGATTGTTAAGATTCTTTTGGTATTCCTCGGCTATCCTCTGCGCTATCTCTTCCACCTCTGCGTACTTTGGTATGATTTCCTCAAAAAGTTCCTTTTTGCTTACCCCAAGCATATCGGCAATTACTTTTTGCCATTTGCCATAGCAAGGCTGTTTTTGGTCTAACATAGCCTTAAAACAAGGGTAGTCGATATTTAAAGCCTTGCATATCGCTGATGTACTTATACCCTTTTCACGCATCTTAGAGTAGAGTGTTATTACCCCTCGCTTGCTAAGTAAGTTTTTCATTTGTCCTCACTTTCTCCAATCTGTAAATCCTATATAAGCACTACCGCCCCAATGTTCTACTTCATTGATATTAAACATGACATTATTCTTTTCTGTAGATGTCTTGCCTTTTCTTGATTCATCTGTAGTGGTCACAAATACTTCTGCGTTCATATCTTCTTCAAGTAATTTTACTATCAGTTCCTTTACTTTCATTCCTTACTCCTTTTCTGCCTTGTACTTGTCGATGATTTCAAGCGCACGTTCTAATCCCTCTGTTAATGGGCAAAACCTTAATTCTTCTTTTATCTCGGCTCTTATCTTGTCAAGCACAGATTCTTGCTCTAATGCTTTAATAGCCGAGTCATAAGCATCTATTACTTCTCTGTTCTTCTTTAATTGTGCGTCGGTGTGTGTATTACAATATGCTTTTTTCAATAGTTGCATTATTTCTTTTGCTTTTTCGTTTATCATTCCTTATCCTCACTTTCTGTCTTATAAATTCAATGTGCCGACATTGTTTATATGATAATTGTTTTTGCCGTTCTGTATCACCACCGCTTGTGGCACTTTTAATCCCAAAACACAATAATCTTCTGAAAGTCCGTATGTGCCGTCACCTTGGTAGATATACTCTATCTGACGGATAACATATCTGTCTGTAAATTTTCCTCTGTACCATTCTTTGAGTATCAGATAATCTCCCACTTCAAAATTGCGGTCATTTTTCCGTATCTCAAAATTCTTTTTGTTTGTCTGCACATCTTCAAACCACTTCGGTAGTATCTTTAATTCATGTGTATTGCATGGTATTTTATCTGTCATTCCTTATCCTCACTTTCTGCCAAACCTATCTTGTCTAAATTCCATTCATCGGGCATATGACTTAATGCACAGCCCTCATACAGACAAAACTTGCAACCTTGACATACTCTACGCTCTCGGCAATCATCTTTTATCTCTTGGAGTATTTGCTTTAATTCTTCCTCGGTCATTTCCTCACTCCTTTTCTGTCACCCACTTACCCTCATATTGTGGTAGCCATTCCTTTTCTGCGTCTGTTGGTAACATCTTCGCTCCGCACCTGCCGCAATATGCGTGATATTCTCGTCTGTCTTGCTCTGTTTCTGAATATATGACTTGACCACATTTAGAACATTTCCACCAAATGAAATCTCTTTCACCCTGTTCTTTATTCGATGGTTGCAATATCCAATGCCCTGTCTTTGACTTTGGTGTGACGGGTGGTAATTCTTTAATTTTATCTCTTGCGTCAAGAATAAAATCGAATTTTTTAAGACCACTTGCCGTTAAGCAATCAAGCACCGCCTGTCTACTTATAGCATCCTCACAAGGTTCTTCATCTTTAAGGATAGGGATGCCTATCCCCATTTCTCGCATATTGTTTTCAAGGTTTCCCATGACTTCTTCAAAAGGTTTGTTATTAACCATATCCATCATGGTTTCTGAAATTATTTTCAAAGCTTTATCGTTTGGCTTTGGTGTGACAGGTGGCATCTCTCTTAATATCTGTATACAATCATTGTACTGTGCATATTTTTCAGCCCATTTTCTTCTCGCACCCATAATATCAACCACAGGCATATCGGGAAATAATACTAAAATATTTGCTATTGCATCTTCTCTGCTGATACAATCCCCAACTACTAAATTTTCCTTAGCTGTTGGCTGAATACTCGGTAACAAGCATATTGCTAACCTTGCTCGTTCTCCGTCAAAACCCTCTGGAATTTTGCAACCATAGGCTTCAATATCTTCATTTTCCAACTCGTCCATAGCCTTAATTGCTTGAGTTCTGCTGATACAATCCTCACAAGGCTCTTGCTCTAATGCTTTGATTGCCATTTCCAATGACTTAAAACAATCGGGGTCTGTATTAACACAATGCGGAAATTCAACACAACCGTGGCATAATGACTTGATTTTCTTAATTACTTCTTCGTTTGTCATTCTTGCTCCTTTCCTGAATCTGTCGCAAACCTTTTTACCCATCTTTGTTTCATAAAATGTGGCTTTTCTCTTTGTGGGAATAGGCTTGTTTGCTGATACTCTTTATTTTGCGGATTTCTTACACCTGTCCATTCGATACCACCAGCTTGTCCCTCACATTTAAAACCGCTTGCTTTTAGGCTTGCCCCATTTTCCGTAACAAGCGTATATGTTATTACTTTTTTGTACCCCATATCCTTTGCTATTCGGCACGAAGCGCCATACAGTATTGAGCAAGCATTGTATGTTCCATCTGTGCATACTCTGTTTATTTCAAGTGTTAAGCCATCATCATAATGCCTTGATATTGGTCTACCACAAACAGCTACTCCAACCATTTTGTCGCCATCATAACAGCCTATTGTAAATTTGCACCCAACTGTTTTTCCGTTATGCCTATGAAAACGCTCAATATACTCGGAAGCCTCTTTAAAGGAAATAGGTCTTATTTCAAGGCTCATTTTGTCATTCCTGCTCCTTTCTGTAAGGACTGTTCCACAATTTTTTATCAATTCTAATATCCTTTACCAAAAGACCCTCTGTATTGCCATCATATCCTTCCCAACATTCAATACACTCTTTAAATTCCAAGTTTGGGAATACCACCTTCATCATATTCCCGAAAGTTGCTCCCTCGGGTATTTCGATAAAGTCTACTTTCTCATAGGCTAAATCATAAGCTCTATCAACCTTGATACTCTCTATTGCAAATTCAAGAGCATCTATGGTCTGTTTTCCCTCAACTTCGCAACATATACCCTCAGAAAGTAGCCTTTTCCAATGGTCTAAATGCTCCGTAAGCGTGGCAATTGCCTGTTCTCTATCTGTCATTGTTAGTCCTCCATATCAACCTTTTCCGCCAAGCTTCTTAAGCAATCCTCGCATACCCACTCACCATCAGTAAGGTACATCTCCTCGGCTTCCGCTCCACAATGTGCGCACTTGGTATCATCGCAATCATCACAGATTTTTTCTGTAAATTGTTCTTTGTAGCAATCCCAACATACCTCGCTTCCATCTTCTGCCACATAGAGCGGATTCCATTCATCAGCATACTCATCGCACTTGTCGCAATAGTGCATTTTCACTTCTCTTCTGCCACAATTAACGCATCTTTCACAGCCCACACAATCATTTTCTATCCTGTATCCCATCTTTGTATCCTTTCATGTTCTCTCTGATTATTGATTTATAGTCACCATTGCCCCATGCTGTCCTTTTTCTTCTTTGCTCACCTCCCTCTCCGTCTAAGAATTTAGGTGACATATACTCTGAAACGCTCGGCACTTTACAGCCTTTCAGATATTCCGTTGAGTTTTTCATGCCTTTTTCTGTACCTCTCCCTTGCTTTTGCTCTCTCTGCTTCTTTTTGCTCTTCGGTCATATTTGCCCATCTCTTTTTTGACCTGTCTTTGTGATTTTCGTTGTATGCCCTCTGATAGGCGATTCTAGCCGCCCTATTTGTTTGGTAGTAGTTTTTCTTAGCCTCGGGATTATAGGGGCTTAAATGAGCCTTATCGGGCAATATGCAATCATTGTAGGGGCAATTAAAGCAATCTTTGTTACATACCATTCTTTTCTCCTATCTGCTTTGTCGAGTTTGAGATAAGGTTTTGAATCTCGCTCGGCATCGCCTGTAGCTCTTGCTCTCTTTTTATCATCGTTTCAAAACGCTTCTTGAAATTGCTTTGTACGATTGTATCAATGTCCTCGCTCGGGAGCATTGCCCATTCCCTTAATTGCCCCGATTCTCCTACCATCCTCTTTGCCATCGGGGATAGCTTTTCAAATTCCTCCTCGTGATAATAGATGCCTCGAGAGATTGCTTTTCTTACCTCCCTCCACACATCCACCTCGCTTACTTGCATAAGCTCCTGTGGCTTCCTTGTCATGGCTATCAGCTCCGCTACGCTCGGGGCAAATGCGCTTCCCGATGTGTTTATAAATGTTTTCAGAGCCATCAACAGCACTTTATAATCATATTCCCCTAAAAGTGTGTGCCATATATTTACTGTCTCTGTCGGATTCGCAACCTTGAAATTCGGATAGGTCGCATCGATGATTGCCAATAGCTGTTTACATTCATCTCTAGTCATTAAGCATTCTCCCATCTGCTCCATACGGATGATTCTTTAGGAGCGTTTTGCCTGTTGTCATATTTACCCTCGAGGAGCTTTGTAAAGCTATTCTGATTCGTAAGGAAATCTATATCTGCTTTCCAATGCCTGTCATTGTTGCCCTTACAGAAATCGCTTGCCTCTGCTTTCTGTAACCCCTCTTTGATTTCCTCCCATGAGAAAGCCTTTATCAATGTCCTTATCGCTCTCTTTCTCTTATCCGTCAATTTCTTTACTGATGGCAATGAGGGGCAATACAGGTTGTACAGGTCGAGGAAATCCGATGAGAGCTTTTTCTCTGCCTCCTCTTTTTCATTCTCATTTACATTCTCATTTAGATTTTCATTTAGATTTTCATTTAGATTTTCATTCTCATTTACATTTACATTTACATTATAATTTACATTAGGGGTTTCGGTGGGGTTTCCTTGGGGTTTTCTTGGGGTTATTTCGGGGTTTTCTTTTTTAGGTCTACCCCCTAGCTTGCCGTATTCTGCCCCTTTTTTGCCGTTTTCTCTTCTCCTGTTATTTGCGTCTATCTGAGGCTTGATAAGCTCGAATATTGCACATGCCATCGGGGAGAGAGCTAATTCTTCTTCACACAGCCCATAATCAAATATAGCATTGTATATCTCAAGCTGTAAGCTTGGCTCTAATTTGGAAATAGCCTCGTAGAAGCTACGATAGAATATCATTGAATCATACATATCTCTTGTCCTTTGAAAAAATAAACCCTGTAAATGAGAGATGCGGCTCTCAAATACAAGGTTATTACCGAGCAACCAATATGAGAATCTGTCAAGCAAACTCCGCACAGCTTGCTCGGCACTTATTATATTACCACGATGGTTAATATAATGCAATAGGTTAAAGCGAAAACCCTGCCTCAAATTCTCGATAGAGTTTAAACCAATCCTCAAGGGTCATTGTCACAAGGATTTCATGGTTATCGGTCTTGTGAAAAACCACAGGAATCTTATCATCCTTGGCATCTCTCTTTGCTTGGTCTATCCAATCATAGGAGAAAGCCTGTTTCTTGTAATGCTTTGCCTCTACATGGATGTAAGGGAGACCGACAACATCGGAGGATTCCTCTGTAGCTCCGCAATATTGCTGAGTGCGTCTAGCACCATCGTATCCCTCATCTCTAAATATCTTGGCTAAAGTCCTTTCAAACCTTGCCCCTTTCTGCTTACTGTTTACCATTTTTGCCTCCTTTTTCCTCCAACCAATACACCGAATATCTTACAGGGTCTCCATCATCGTTGACATCGCACACCAAGCTCGATTTGATATTATACCCTTTCTGCTTAAGGTCATGTATCCTCGATGCTAACCTTGTGCATCTGAATTTCTGTATTGCTTGCCAACTTGTTATAGATTTACCGCTCTGTAACCATGCTAATATCACCTCATTCTGAGAGTCCATTCTTGCTCCTTTCTTGAGGGGAGTTTCCTCCCCTCAAATCAACTATCATGGCATTCACTTTTGGTTATTCAATTTTTCGTGTGATATATTTTCCTCACCAAAAGGGTCATTAGACAGTTGGTTAATGGGTTACTATATTCATAGCTCTCTGCGCTATAAATAACTTTTGATAAATTCTCGGATAAATTCCTCTCTGCTTCCGATGTTTTCCTCAAAATATTTCTGCCCGATTCTCTTGAGGATTAAATCATTATTCCTGTTAAAATGCACTCCCTCATTGGATGCGTTATGGTGCATCGGGCAAAGCTTAACAGTTAATCCATACTTCTCACTTGTTGCTCTTCTTCCACTTGTACCTCCCTCGAAGATGTGATGGGTATGCAATCCTCTTGAGTTTTCTGTGTCATAAAACAGCCTACATAAGTAGCATTCATTGTCTTTACCGAGCATTCCATGCCTCCAATAATCTTTTTACTTCCGCATCGCTTATTGTGGGGATTCCGAGGGCTTTTGCCTCCTGTACTGTCGCATCTATGAGCTGTGACATCTCTTTTGCTGTGTAGGTGTGGGATGGTCTCATTACCGCATAGAAAAATAGGGTCTGTCCGTTTTCTATCTTTGAGCCTATCGGCTTAACATGGATGTTCTCCTGTTCCCACATTTTGTCCACAGCCAAATTGGTTTTAATTGACCATCTCTCTCCGTTTTCCATCAAATCACATTGCCCATCTGATGCTATCATTCGGTTTTTCACAAATGTCTCGCTTCTCCCCAATGCCTTGCCTATCTCCCTACAGAGTGTGTGAAAATAGGCATTAGCACTTAGGGAGCGTTTAGGGGAGTAGGCATCCCATTTCAGCTTTACCTCTTTATCCTTGAGCCTCAAATAATCATCCTCCAATGCGGATAATGGGGCATCTACAGAAAATGTGAGTAATGCTTTGTGGTCTACATCGAAAGAAAGCCCTGTATATCTTCCTTTAAGCTCCATTTCTCTCCTTTAGCATTTTCATAATGCTTGCATATCTAGGCTCATCAAGCTCCTCGAGGGATGCAACCTTGTAATTGCTACACAGCTTCGGGATATTAACATTGGAATCCGTAAGGAGCTTGGTAAGAATTTCCACATCCTTTGCGGATATCTTTTTAGGTTCTTCGGGCTTCTTCTCTTCCTCGGGCAAATCTTCGCCTGCGTAGATGTATAGCCCTAATCCAAACATCGCCATATTTTTTGTAAGGCATCGCATGATTGTTTTATTTATATCAAACATGGTAGCCGCATAACAGGTCTTTTCAACCTCTTTGCCATATTGCTTGGCAATGTACTTGTAATCATGGGCTTTCATTGCTCGATTGGATGAGTCCATTACAGGCAACCACATCTCATGGGTAAGGTCTCCTACAGTAATGCTTGTATAGACCATGTACCCTGTGTTTTCATCATACACATAGGGCAAGCCGTTGAATTTCTTAACTTCGTATCTAGCCTCGGGGCATGCTTTTTTAAACTCTGCCCAAGCCCATGTCCACGAGAGATAGGTTAAACCATTCTTGCCCTCGGTATGGTCATTCACGTTTATCTTGTTCAAATCTTCAAAAATGCTCATATCCGCTCTCCTACTTGATTATCACGTTTTTCTTGGTCTCGATGTAGCATCCCTCAATCTCAGCTCCGTTATTCAGAGCTTCCTTAATCTCCGTTTTCCGAGGCTCTTTGGTAATCTTGGTGTATTCCTCGGGGAGCTTGTTTATGTCAAAGCTGTCGGTAAATTCCACGCTTTCGCTCCTCCTGTAGCTGATGGATACTGTGGAATCCTTAAAGGCTTCTCCGTTAAGAGCAATCCCTATCCATCTCTTGAGGCTCTCAAGCTTGTTATCGCAAGCCTCCGCTCTTGCCTTGAGATTCTTGTATTCAGCCTTAAGAGCTTCCGATTCTGCCTTAAGGTCTTTGCACCATCTCGCTACATTGGCAATCTTGGTATTTCTTTCCATGTTGAGGGCATTGAGCCTCTCCATGTCGATAACCTCTCCTGTATCCTCATCTACGCACTTCATAATCTCAGCATCAATCTCATACAATGTCATTTTTTATCCTCCTTGTATCCTATAACTTTGCCATCCTCAACAACCTCTTTAAATCCCTCTTGAGGAAATATGCTTAATCCATGCTCCCCTAAGAAGATGTACCCCACAGCTATCATTACATCCTCTGTGGTTTCCTCATCTCTAAATAGATAAGCCATTTCGGATTTTAGTAGCCTCGCAATCCTGTCCATAAGATTCTCTATGCCATCCACTTTTACACCCTCCCCTCAACGCATTCATGTACAGGCTTTATGTGATTAAGAATCTCCATAACCTCCCATGTTGAAAAGTCTTTCTCCGAGGCAAGGAATACATCGCCTCTAATAACCTCATTGCAAGTGTGGGAATCAGCTAACAGAGAAGCCATCAGATTCGGTGCAAGAGCGTTTGGATTATGCAAAATCTTAACACCCTTAAGCCCTTTTTCATCAAGATATTTGCATTCGCTTTGCTTGATTTCTCCGCCGATATACCACATCACATACTCGGCAAATTCATTGTCTTTCTTTGTCCTTGTTGCAAGCTTTACATCGCCATTCCTGTCGATTATTACAACCATCTTTCCTCCATTCCGATACTCAAGCAATAAAGCTCAAAATATCTGTTAATTACTTTCCGAGAGTATTTCCCAATTTCGCCACATTCTCCCGAATACAAGCTTATTGCAACCATCATATTTCCCTCATTTTGCGCTCTTAGTTGTCTGAGGTATTCCGCACCCTGTCGGATATTATTCTCTGCATCGGTTAAATCTCCCGAAAAGGTGTTTTTATCTAATTGCATCAAGCCAATGTATTGCCCATTTGGGCTTGTGGCATCTGTTCTTCCACTACTCTCGCATTCCACAAATGCTATCAATAGGTTTTCATCAATATCGTTTATTTCGCCATATTTGACGCATAGAGCCTTTATTTCTTCATTTAGGTAAGTTTCCTTGGCTGTACAATTAAAATCGATTGTAGAGCCAATTAAGACCGATAGAAGCAATATTAGGAATTTCTTTTGCATCTCCGATTCCCTATACCGATGAAAACAAGCCCGATAGCCATTAGGATGATAGATGGCATTTGATTCACAGAATCAATAAGCATTGCACCTATACACCATATCAAAATCCCTGTTCCAAGCATCTTTAATCCTCCATGAATACTTCTTGAAATCTCTTGGGAGACATCTTATATCTGTCTCCGATAAACTTCATCTGTGGCTGTGTAAACGTGCCATTCTTCTTCTTGTTGCAAAAGGTCTGTTCTGTAATGCCCATAGCCTTTGCAAGAATCTTTCCATTCTCGTGATGGGCTTTCATCTCAGCCTTAAATGCCTCTTTGTTCATCACTACCTCCTTTCCCGATGCTCCTTTATATTAAAAGATATTTGAATTTTCGTCAAGGGGAAATTCGCATTTCTTTTAATTTGTATTCTCCCTCATATTCAAAATACTTCCTCCCCTGTATAACAATGTATAACCCATCCATTCGGTTATATCGTACCCTCCGCCTGTATTCTTTCCCTTGTAAAATTACCCTTGCTTTCTCCCCCTCGTAAAAGGGGGAGAGTATTTCAAAGCCTCCCATTACATATCCTCCCAACATTTACCTGCCTCTGCTTCGCTCATACCGCTTGCCATGCACCTTGCATATCTTTGCTCCACTCTCCAAGATACAATCTCTTTGATTCTTCCGTAATCCTTGCCCGATACAGGATGTGATGCCTTGCTTCTGAGAGTCTCTGCTTCATCAAGAAGCTCCCACAAATCTCCCTCATCATTGATGGTCTTTTTTGCTACTACGAATGGAGTGGCAATCTTTCCATCTCTGATATCGTACATTAGGCAAAATATCTTATCATGCATGCTCTCGAGATTGAAAAGGTATGATTCCTTTACAGGGTATCTCTTTTCCTTTACATTACCCTCGATTGCCTCGAGCTTTGCTTGCACTCCGTTTCTGCCATATTCCTTTGCAATCGCCTCGGCATCCGCCTTATCTGCGTCATTGAAGAACTTGTACCATGCCTTGAAGTCGGGATGCCATCTAAAGCCCTTTCCCTTAATCTCGTATCTGATTCCGTATGTGTTTCCTGTTAGTATAAGCTTAATCATGTTCATTTCCTCCTTACAGGAGGGAGGCTTTATACCTCCCTAAACCTTTCAACCTTTCCTGTTTCTGTGTATTGTGTTTCACAAATCCCATCGAGTAAAATCTTTAATACTGTCATTGGGAGATTGTCTTTTTCGGTGTATTCGTATTTTCTTCCGTTGGTGTAATGAACCTGTGTGAGAACTCTGTTCTTGTTAGTAAATCTTACGATGTGATGTATCATATTCATTTCCTCCTGTGGTGTAGGGGTTATCCCCTTTCGATGATACAAGTATACACCCATAGCACAGGAGATGTCAACAACTTTGTTAAAAATATTTTTAATTTTTTTTACCCTGTCTATTTGCCTTTATAAGCCCCTTAAAAGGTTTATGCTAACACTCGATAGGATAGCATCCATTAAGAGGCTTGTAGGGGCAAATAGCCCCATTAGATATACCAACATTTAAGGCTACCATCTGCCTTGTGCATCACCACATTGTTACTTTGCACTATAAACCCTGTGATGCCATCGTTGGAGTATTCATATCCGCCCTCTCGGATTGGCTTTACTGTAGCTTCAATCAGCTCGATAATGTCTGCTAAACTCTCTTTTGATACCTGTATACGCTCTATTTGCCTCATTAAGCCATGTCCTCCTTATCTTTGGTCGCATACCGCCTGTAAGATGCTGTAGCCCTTAAATACCCTGTAAATGGTCTCTCCATCCTTGCTTACAGGATAGCGGATGCCTCCTCGCTTTCCAATAAACAGGTGCGCTCTGTCTCGGGCTATTAGTGATGCAAGTGTACCCTCATCATTTTTCAATCCATACTCTACTACCAAGGAGATGAAATACTTGCAATCGCTTATCTCCCAAATCTTTATCTCATACTCATCGCTTAATAGCTCGGATTCTACCAATGCCCTAACCCTTTCTAATGCCTGTTCCTGTGATTTTGTCATTTTCTTTTCCTCCTTAACATCCTTGCCATCCATGTCTACAAAAGCTGTCTCTTTGCTCCTTTGTTTCAAAGGATACTATAACCTTGTTTTGCTCATCATAGGCAAAATAGAAATCATCTTTTGCCCTCTTAAGCCCGATTGCCTCGATTATTTTGGTTGCTCTGTTTTCATCTATCGCCTTAAACATCGCCTTGCTCCTTATCTGCGGAGGATTAACCGCCTCCGCTCGGTTTGCTGTTATGCTACCTCGGTTACTCTTACATAAAGAACATCAAATCCTGTCTCTGCCCAACATCTGTTAGGGCTTAACCTCTTAACCTTAATCTTGCCTGTCTTGATGTCTACATCCACAAGCTCCGCCTCGTAATTCATCCATGTTCCATTAGGCATTGCCTTTACTCCTACGATTATCTTTTTGCCCTCGTGCTTTACCTCGAAAGCCTTGCGATTGATGGTCTTTACAAATTCCTGTTTGCTTAAGTCTGTAGCCATGTACATCGGCTCGATAATGTTGTTGTAATCCTCGGTGCTTACTTCGTATCCTACGAGTGCTTCAAATTCTTGCTTCATCATAATGGTTATCCTCCTTAGTGATTTGCTTTGCAATACTCTTTTGCATCTTTCAGATATTTAAAGTTTTTGCCATCAACCTCGTAATAATTGCTGTGGTCATACCAATTATAGTAAGTGTGGATGGTTGCCACTACCGCATCATTTACAATCGCCAAATAACCAAATTCATACTTTCTAAACTTCATATCCTGTACCTCCTTGAGTGGTGCTTGTTTCTTAATTCTCTTCGAGTATACACCCATATATACAGGATGTCAACAGGGAAATTAAAATTTCCTTTAATTATTTTTGGCATAGGTTTTACCCTATGCCAATTCTACGTTACCGATATTGATTTTCTTGCCATCTTCAAAGTACACATAATCTGCTACAGGTCGATGGTATCTGTCATAATAGGGCTTGATGGCTGTTACCCTGTTAGTGTAGCCATGCTCAAGAGTCCTACCCTTAACCACCTTAACCATATCTCCCACACTTATAACCCCTCTATCGTGAAGCCATTGCTTGCGCACCTCCTCATTTATGCGCATGTTGTACTCCTCCTCATGCTCCCTCTCCACTCTGTAATCATCGTTATCCCAAATGGTCTCGGTGTAGCTATCCTTTGTCTCGGGGTTATAGAATGTCGCTGTTGTTGTAGAGAATCCGCACTCTGCTACTTTGTAGTATCCCTGTTTAACCATATCCTATCTCCTTATCTTAAATAAAATCTGATGGTTTCAATGTCTTTCTGCGTGTTCATCGCATCCTCAAGCCTGTATGCAAGAAAGTCTTTCTCTAAAAATGTAAGTCTGATGATGCCTGTAAAATTCTCGGTCTTGTTATATGCCCTTAAAGCCTTATCGCAAATGCTCTTGCCCTCTCCGCTTTCGTAGCCCTCGGTT
>Ga0256405_10002649_pt1 | contig 39911 bp, 42 predicted proteins | sample RumenRJG_02DNA_FD_189096 | JGI IMG/M metagenome (GOLD analysis project Ga0256405, IMG submission 189096) | Bovine rumen microbial communities from Lethbridge, Alberta, Canada - RJG_02 | ecosystem: Host-associated > Mammals > Digestive system > Stomach > Rumen | place: Canada: Alberta... | reverse complement strand
AATAGCCAACAAATAAGGCAATCAAGATGCCTAATATCCCATCAAGATATTCAAAACTGAAGGCGATATTGACTAAGGCAGACAATAAAATCGCAGTAGAGGAGGTCGCATCTAATAATGAATCAATGGCGACGCCTTTTAGGGCCAAAGAGGAGGTTGCTTTGCTTAGACCATAGAATAGGTATGCCTGGAAGGATTTTAATAGAATGGAAACGCCGAAGACGATATATGCAAATAGGGTGTAGGAAACGCTTTGCTGTTCCACCAAATAGGTGATGGATTCCTTTAACAATAACAACGCGGCAATCATGATGATGATCCCAACGAATAAGGAGGCGATATATTCCATCCGCTGATGCCCGTAGGGATGTTCTTTGTCAGCTGGCTTCTTCGCCGCGTGAAAGCTAATGAGCGTCACTAAACTAGAAGCTAAATCACCAATGTTATTGATGGAATCGCCTAATAACGCCATGGAGAAGACCCAGTTTTGACTAGCAGCAAGTAAGAATGCCCCGGTCAGTTTCAAAGCGATTAAGATGATATTGATGAATAGACCGATAATCGAGCCGAAAACACCATGCTGGTAGACAACCTTAGGATCATTGATGTTGCTATAATCGCGGATGAATCTCTTTCTTAGCCAGGTGATCATAACCCAAGTATAGGAACACAATCTTAGGTTAATCAATGATAACAACCATTGCTACGCATGCTGCACCGGTTTTTCGCTTGCAAAAATAGCTAAACCGCCCTTTTGGGCGACATTCTTTCCTTGAAGGTAACCGCTTCTTGGGGGATAATATTACGGCTCTTAGGAGCACTTGGGTGTTTAGCTCAGTGGGAGAGCGCTTCCTTCACACGGAAGAGGTCGAGGGTTCGAAACCCCCAACACCCACCATGCCGCCTTAGCTCAATTGGCAGAGCAACTGATTTGTAATCAGTAGGTTGCTGGTTCGATTCCGGCAGGCGGCACCAAATGACTAAATTGCACGTATCCTCATCGATATGTGTTTTTTTGTGATGCCGAATTATGCCTTCTTTTTCTGCTAATAGTGAAAGGCAGAAAAAACTCATGGCAAAAATTGACAATTTGATTCATCAGCTAACGATGCAACTCACCTTTATATTATTGATTTCTTACTTGGAAAAGTTGATATACATTTATCCTAATAATGAATGTATTTAACCAAAAATGTGAAAATTCATACGTTAAACTATTTGAGTTTTAAACTGAACCATATAAAGAATTATATTTACGATTCTGCCAAGAGGCACGCTAGTAGAAAAACTTAGAGTATACATTAACGAGAGTAATAACTTTAGTAAAATAAAAACAACCCAGTTATATTTGTGGATCAACTGTATACCACAAGTTTATCTAGGCATCGTATTATAACAAGGGCTTTGCACTATAAAGTCCTTTTTTGCCACCTTTAACCATTTTTTGCTTTTTTCCGAAAGCATTTAAAAAGTTTCCAAGTAAAATCTAAAAAAGTTTCCAAGTAAAATCTAAAAAAGTTTCCGAATTTGTTGAAATACCTTATATTTAATTTATAATAAAATTACCTCATCGGAGGAAACTTTCCATGAATAAAAAGGATTATAAACCTAGATTAATAGATAATAAGGTAAAAGAGTATCTTAGTTTAGCAAAAGCAATTTGCATCGAAGGTCCTAAATGGTGTGGTAAAACATGGACGTCAACTTATCACTCCTCCTCTCAATATTATGTAGGCGACCCATCTAATAATTTCACCAATAGACGATTAGCAGAAATGGATCCATTAAAAGTTTTAAATGGTGATCTACCGCGATTAATTGACGAATGGCAAGAAGTGCCTTCTTTATGGGATGCTACTAGAATGAAGGTCGATGAAACAAACCTAAAAGGCCAATATATTTTAACAGGTTCTTCTACGCCTATCAGAAAAGGCGTTTTACATTCTGGAACTGGCAGAATTTTTAAATTACGCATGCATACAATGAGTTTGTTTGAGTCAGGCGATTCTGATGGTAAAGTTTCTCTAAAAGAAATATGTGGTAATTTTTTTGATGAAACTATTCTTACTGGTGATGTGGATTTAGAAAAATTAGCCTATTTAATTGTAAGAGGTGGATGGCCAGATAATATTAATGTTCCAAAAGAAAAAGCAGGAGTGTTACCGAAAGGATACATCGATAGTGTTTTATACGAAGACATTCAAAAACTTGATGAAAATGTTAAATATGAAACTAACAAAGTCAGCCTTCTTTTAAGGTCATTAGCGAGAAATGAGTCTACAACAATTACAAATTTGTCATTATCAAAAGATATTTCAGCTACCGACAAAGGACTCGTTAGTGATGAAACTATAAATAAATATATAAATTCACTATCCCGTTTATTTCTGTTAGAAAATCAAAAACCATTTAGTCCCGCGATTCGTTCCTCATTAAGAATCAAGCAAGGCGAAAAAAGGCATTTTTGTGATCCGGCCCTCGCGTGTGCGGCTCTTAATCTAAATGAAGCAAAATTAATGAATGATTTAGATACATTTGGTTTTATGTTTGAGGCGTTAGTCGAACGTGACCTAAGAATATACGCTCAAACATTTAATGCTGAGTTATTCCATTATCAAGATTATTCAAATAATGAAATTGATGCTGTAATTGAACTTGAAGATGGCAATTGGTGTGCAATAGAAATTAAATTAGGAGCCAATCAAATAGATTCAGCTGCAGCAAAATTAATCAAAATAAATAAAGATATCTCAGAACATGGTGGCAAACCTGCGCAATCTCTTTGCGTTATATGCGGTTTGTCTAATGCCGCTTACAAACGGCCTGATGGCGTTTATGTCGTTCCTTTAACTTCTTTAAAAAATTAATCTTTATAAACGGTAGTTCAAACAACTATGTGACATACTACTGCTTAATGAAGTGGAAGCATTAACGATCACGGAAATTGATATTGGATGGGTGAATAAAATGCAGCTCGTCTGTGAAATAGTTATCATTGACCGATATCAAAACTCGGTTATCTATCAAATTTATATCTAATAGATCACTTCTCTTTGTTTATGTTATGAATGGTCTAGACGATTGGTTTCATAGTCAGGGAGCGTCGTTTAGAGAATTATAAAGATGATGCAATCTTTTCACCGAATAATCGGCCTAATTTGAACATCGAAGATGCGTCGTAATGGAAGTAATCCACGCCGCCGACTGGTTGGGTGTTGAACTGCAGCCCTTCAGAGATCGTATCGATAAGCTCGCTGTTATCATCGGAATCGTGATAATTGGATTTGGCTTCGTTGATGAGCGCATAGCCGTTCCAATATTCAGAGATATAAGCATCGATCCAGGTGAATCCATCTTCTTTGGAGTCTTCTTCCCATTCTGCCCTGAGGTCACTTACGAAATTGGTGGTGTTCTCAAAATAATGATTACGGTAGGTTGCGTTGCCAGCATCGGATTCGCCTTGCATCCAGCACATGGCTTTGATGACTGGCTTCATGCCGGTATCCTGGGCTAGGGATTCCAAACCGTCAGATACGAGGTTTAGCATCCTATCATACCATTTGCCATTGGTGGATCTCCCAGAAGAAGGGGAGCCCCATTCATTTGCTGCAGGATCCAAAACGGACGCACCGACGGCATATTTAATCAAGGCGACCTTGCCGCCGAATCCATGTTCGGTTAAGTAATCGGCGATACCGATCTCTGGGCCGAATTTGCTCGTGGTGTTGGCTTGCCCTAATTGGACTGGCATAAATAAACCATAGGAATCGGTTCCAGCGCTAGGAGCGCCATTCCAGAAGCAACGATAACTCATCGTGATATCTTCATATCCGGCCTTGATCCGGGTGACTTCGTCTTCAGTGAAACCATAGGAGGTGGAAATATACTGTGACCAGGAGTTGCCTTCCATGTTGGATTGCCCGGCTAACACGATGACCGAGAGTTCTTCTTTCTCAGGGATGCTAATGGAACTTTCAGGGGTTGGTTTATTGTCATTGCAGGCTAGCAATAATGGTGAGATAAGCAAAAGTGCTTTCCATAAATGAGTTGTTTTCATATCTGTACCTCGATTCAATTATATTTCGTGTTTTTTGCATAACAAGTGCCCCATCTCATTATTATTAATGAATGGTTACGAAAGCAGCGTGTGCATTTATTTGCATCAATGATGCGAATTTTTGATGTAACAATATCAAAACCCTTGATTTCCTAATACCTCGTGATACGATGTATATCGTGAAAGGTAGTATGGAATGGATGCCCAATTAAGAAGAGGAGTGCTAGACGTGCTGGTGCTCTGCTCAATCCGCAAAGAAGATTCTTATGGCTATAAGATCATCAAGGATCTTTCCCCGGTCATTTCCTTATCTGAATCCACCCTTTATACGATTCTAAAGCGATTGATTGAGGATAAGATGGTTGAGACGAGGTCCGTTGAATTCGAAGGTAGGCTTAGGAAATATTATCACATTACCTCCAAGGGCCTCCAAAGGATTGAGGATTTCAAAGCCGATTTAAAAGAGCTGATGGGTATCTACGCTTTCATTTCGGAGGAATATCAGCGATGAAAAAGCAACAATTCCTAGATGAGTTAAAACAAAGGATGCAAGGCCTACCTAAGAAAGACCTTGAAGATCGCCTATCTTTCTATGAAGAAGCCATCGATGACCGCATTGCTGACGGCAAAAACGAAGAAGAAGCGGTGGCGGATCTTGGCAACATCGACGATATCGTCAAAGAAATCGCCCAGGATGTCCCGTTATCCAAACTTGTGAAAGAGAAAGTGACCCCAAAGAGGTCATTGAAGACATGGGAGATTGTCCTTTTAGTCCTAGGCTTCCCGCTTTGGTTTCCATTGCTTATGGTCGCGCTGACGCTTTGCTTCGTGGCCTATATGCTTATCTGGGTCTTTGTCGCCGTTGCTTACGCATTAGAAACAGCCTTTGCCTTTGGCTCTGTTGGTTCGATGATCGCCTTCTTTATCTATCTTGGGGCAGGGGAGTTCAATCTTGCTGCGCTAGGCACTTTCTTAGGCTGCGCTGGTGCGGCGATGTTATTTATCTTCCCATGCATTGGAATCACCAAAGGCACGATTGCATTATCCAAGAAGATTATTCTAGGCATCAAAGCTAAGTTTATCGGGAAAGGAAGTAAGTGATATGAAAAAAGGTTTCGTGATTACTCTAGTAGCAGTAGGCTCTGCCTTATTGCTTTCAGGTGGCGTGATGTTTGCAATAGGCGTAGCGAACTCGAACCAGAATAGCAGCCTTATCACCAAAGAACATGAAGTTTCTACTTTTAGCAAAGTAAACATTGATGTTTCCATCTCAGATTTATATTTCAAGATTTCAGAAGATGCCGCATGCAAAGTGGTCTGTCAGGAAAAAGAGAAGGTTTATCACACAGTAGAAGTCAAAGATGATACCCTTTATATTCAGGGTTTTGATACGCGGCAGTGGTTTGAAAAAACATTTAACTTCTTCTGGAAGCCAATAAGCGTGACCATCTATTTGCCATCCGGTAATTTGGATGAAGTTAAGATTGATTCCTCTACCGGAGATATTCATATCCCTGAAAGTTATTTCATGAACAATTTGGATATTACCCTAAGCACTGGAAATGTCTCCATTGCTTCTAATGTGGCGGAGAAGGTGCATATTAAAGCCTCAACTGGCGATATTCATTATGCTGGCAACGCGAAAGACATCCATCTAGAAGCCTCGACTGGTAAGGTGAAATTGTCCAATTCGCTTTCTGAAAAGTTGAAGATTAATACATCTACCGGCGATATCATTATCCGCGATTCAGACGCCTCTAACTCTATTGATATTGAAGCTTCAACTGGCGATGTCGATGCTGAATTCTTATCAGCAAAGGAATTTGATGTCCATGCCTCTACGGGCAACATCTCTATTCCAAGTTCCGTTAGTGGTGCGACTCCATGCAGGATTCATACCTCTACTGGCGATATCAAGGTTACAATAAAATAATCTTCACAAATATAACCGATTGGTAAGTTTTCTGTAATTTTTTCCTGAAAATCTTCAAAATATTACCGTTCGGTTAGTTTTTTATTGCTGATTGAATTGTGGGTGTTAAAATATTACCGAAAGGTAAGAATATGGTAACACTTGCAAACGAAATTAAAGCCAAAAGAAAAGAATTGGGCTTAACCCAGGAGACGCTTGCGCTATATGCGGGAGTCAGTCCAAAATTCATCGTTGAACTTGAATCCGGCAAAGATACCGTGCGACTTGATAAAGTTCTCGCCGTGCTTCGTGTTTTCGATGCCACGCTTACGATGAGGCACATCTGATGAGAAAAGGTAATGTTTATATTAATGATCGTCTATGTGGACAGATATGGGAAGATGACGGGAACTTTTATTTTGCATATTTAAAGCAATGGCTCAACGATCCTAACAAGGAGCCGGTTTCTTTGACTTTGCCTTTGCAGGAAGCGACCTATGAATCAAATATTCTTTTTCCTTTCTTTGACGGCCTTATCCCAGAAGGCTATCTTCTAGAGATTGCGTTAAAACAATTTCACCTAAGCTTAAATGATCGTATGGCGTTGTTATTGAAAACATGTGGTGACACAATTGGAAATGTAAGTGTAAAGGAGGCCATTAACGATGAATAAGGTTTGCTTATGCTGTGGAAGGCCTCTTCAAGATGCAACCTCAATATATTGGCACAAAGCATGCATACGTCGTTTTTTTGGTGGAAATGAAATTCCAACAATCGAAATCAACGCAGTGATACATGATCAACTTGCCGAAAAGAGTATTGAAGAAGGCATTTCCGTTCCTGGCGTGCAAAAGAAGCTGTCTGTTAGTTTGCGTTCTTCTAGGAAAACGATTGCTTATAGTGGTGACTACATCATCAAAACATCTGCAGAGGATAAACCGTTTCTGCCTGAGCTTGAATATGTTGGTATGAAATTAGCGGAAATCTGCGGCTTTAGGGTTGTTCCAAATGGTTTGATTCGTTCTAGCGGTGGTGAATGGATTTATATTACTAAGCGAATTGATCGTTTATTTAAGGATGGAAATACCACGAAAATTGCGATGGAAGATTTTGCCCAGCTTTCATTGACGCAGACTGAGTATAAATATCATGGGTCATACGAAAGATGTGTGAAAAATGTCATAAAGAGATATTCAATAACTGCAACATTGGATACCCTCGAATTCTTTAAAATGGTTTTCTTTTCTTATATTATCGGTAATACGGATATGCATTTAAAGAACTTCTCATTGATTAAAGGTAACGCTGGATACTCGCTTTCCTCATTCTACGATATTCTGCCTGTTATGATGGTGGTGGATCAATATGAAATGGCGTTAACCATTAATGGGAAAAACCAAAAATTAACAAAGAATGATTTTCTTTCATTTGCTATTTCAATTGGTATTGAGAAAGAACTCGCATCTAAACTAATACAATCAATTCTCAATAAAATGGATGACATGTTCCAGTTCGTCGAATGTTCACCTCTGCCAAAGGAAAAGCGCGAAGCATTGCAAAATCTAATCAAGCAACGTTCCATTCCATTCGTAAATTAAATATCTACTATTTATATTCTTAGTAGTTTATTAGTATATTTTTGTTATTTATAAGATACTTTGTATCTTACTTTTATGATATTAGAAATTGATATATTACTATTTTTGATTATTTATTTAGCAATGGCAGTGCCCTTTAAGATGTTTTTCCTCTATCAAATGCGATGATGCTCATCCGACTTTTTCTAGTTCTGGATTTACATGCGTTTCTTTTATTTTGATCGAATAAAAATATAATGCGTGCTCGCATTCTTCTAAGTATAATGTCGTCACTAATTATGTTCGACCGCTACGAACGATTTGACATGAAGAAGAAACCAGAGGCCCCAAAGCTTCAGCTTCTTTCCTATTGCATCTCGCTCATCGACAAATTTAAACACAGGATCAAGATTGATAAGAGCCAAATGAAAGGCATGGAGCCGCCTTACCTTTTGCTTGCAAATCACAATGCATTCATGGATATCAAGGTCATGACTCTTGCGACCTTCCCACATCCAAAGAACTATGTCATCGCCATTGACGGCTATTTGAAGCGTGAGAAATTAATCCGCATGATCGGTGGCATCTGCAAAAGGAAATTCACGACCGACTTGGAACTTATCCGCCAGCTCAAATATAGCGCGGAGCATAACCGTGTTCCTACGATCTTTCCAGAGGCCCGTTATTCTTTATGCGGAACGAAGGCGATCATCCCGCAGTCTTTGGCGAGGTTATGCCGATATCTTAAGATCCCCGTTGTAGTGCTGATGATGCATGGCCATCATATCAATTCCCCATTCTGGAATCTTACGGACCGCAAAGTCAAAGGCTTCCAGGCTGAGATAAAGCCAATCCTATCGGTAGAAGATCTTGAAACCCTTTCTTTAGAAGAGATCGATCAGCGTATCCAAGATGCCTTTGTTTACGATGAATACAAATGGCAGAAGGAAAACAATATCCATGTCACCTATAAAGGCCGAGCAGAAGGCTTGCATAAAGTCCTTTATAAGTGCCCACATTGCGGCAAAGAATACCGCATGACTTCCAAGGGCACCCAACTTATTTGCACCGCCTGCGGCCATAAATGGGAATATTCCGAGCTTGGAGAGCTTTCTGCCGTTGAAGGAGAGACTTACTTCTCCCATATCCCAGATTGGTATGAATGGGAGCGTGACGAAGTCCGTAAGGAAGTGGAAGCCGGCACCTATCGTTTCGAAGGCGCGGTCCATACTTCGATGATGCCAAAGGATCGATTCGTTCCAATCGGCGATGGTCATCTTATCCATGATTTGAATGGCTTCACCTTAACGGGGGAATTTGAAGGTGAGAAATACGAAGTGCACCTCCCTGGGAATGAAACCTATGGTGTCCATATCGAATATGAATACCTTGGTAAATATGGCGACTGCGTGGACCTCAATACCTTAGATAACACCTACTATGTTTATCCTCATGGGGAAGACTTCGCGGTGACAAAGTTCTCGCTTGCTACCGAAGAGATCTATAAATTCCTCCATAAGTTGGACAAACCCACAAAGTAACGACTGCCTTAGCACGATTGCTAAGGTTTTTTCTTTCTTCCTGCTACAATATGCAGGACATGAGATTATCTAATTCGAGCAGATTGCAGGAAATGTTAGACAAAATGGGCTTAGTCACGCCCATGGATGTTTTGTTGCACCTGCCCCGAAAATACGATGATTATCATTTGGCTGACGAAAAGGAATTGTTCCACCTTGTTCCGAAGAAACGCGTCGTCATTTATGGCCATATCGTGGAGATGCCACGCGCGCAGCGTTTTGGTGGGCATATGAAGGTCACGTTTATGATATCGGCTTCCTGCGGTTTGGATTTCAGCGTGGAAGCTTGGAATCGCAGTTACCTCGTGACATTCCTTAAGCCTGGTGAAGATTACACCCTCGTGGCAAGTGTCGATGCCAAGCGTCATAGTTTGAATCTCATCAATATCAAAAAAGGCAGAATCAGGGAAGAGGATTGTTTAGTGCCAATCTATACCCTTCCATTATCCTTCCCGGATAACGATTTCCGTGCCATCGTGAAGCATTGCTTTGCCTTGGTGCAGGGCGCAATCCAAAACATCATCCCGAAATCTTTACGCGAGAAATACCGTCTGCTGGATAAAGAAGTTGCCCTTTGGAAATGCCATTTCCCGCAGAATAGCGAAGATATCCGCCTTGGGCTCAGGGTGCTTAAATACGAGGAGGCGTTATTATTCTGTTTGAAGAACCGTCTCGTCAAAGACAAAAACAAAGCGGTGATCAAAACCGAAATACCGAAACTGAATCTGATTGAGGTTCGTTCCTTCGTTAGATCTTTGCCGTATCAATTGACCAAAGACCAACTGAATGCCGTCAAAGAGATCGTTGAGGACATGAATTCGGATGCGCTTATGACGCGCTTGCTGCAAGGGGATGTTGGCTCTGGCAAAACATTAGTGGCTTGTATTGCCGCCTTTGCCGCGACAACACGTCATCAGCAAGTAGCTTTGATGGCGCCTACGGATACCTTAGCAAGGCAGCATTATGCAACATTTGAGTCTATTTTATCCAAACATGGTCTAAAAGCTGGATTGCTCGTGGGTGGATTATCGGCAGCTGAGCGCAATCTTATCAAGCGTGATTTGGTGCTTGGCGATATCGATGTGCTTGTGGGCACCCATGCCTTATTCTCTAATGATATCGACTACCATAACCTTGGGCTTGTCATCATCGATGAGCAGCATAAATTCGGCGTTGCCCAGCGTAGCAACCTTGCCTTAAAAGGAGACGAAGTGGATGTCTTATTGCTATCTGCAACCCCAATCCCAAGGACCTTATCGTTAACCTTATTTGGGGAGCTTGATGTCTCCACCTTGTCTACCTACCCCTTTGCTAAGCGCGACGTCGCGACGTCTATCATTCCTAAGAAGGCGACGCTTCTAAATCCTCCGATCCAAGAAGAACTGAGCAGAGGAGGTCGCGTCTATCTCGTTTGCCCTCAGATTGAAAACGAAGCGGAGAAAGCTTCCTCAGTGCTTCATGTTTATGATTACTTCGCTAAAAAATATCCTGGCAAAGTGGCATTGCTTCATGGCCGGCTGAAAGACGAAGAGAAACTAGAAGCTATCGCTAGCTTCACTAATGGCAGCAAACCCATTTTAGTCTCGACCACCGTCATTGAAGTCGGCATCGATGTCAAGGATGCCCATGTGATGGAGATCTTTGATCCTAGCCATTTTTCGCTTTCTTCATTGCATCAACTGCGCGGACGCATCGGTAGAGATGGCAACCCTGGCCATTGCTATTTAGTTTATGAAGGCAAAGACGAAGAGGAACTAGATAAACTTAATGTCATCGTCCATAGCAATGATGGCTTCCATATTGCAGAAGAGGATTTAAAGCGCAGGGGTCCAGGAACCTTTGCAGGAACACGTCAATCGGGTATGCCAAATTTCGCTTTTGCGAACCTTGTTCAGGATTTTAAGATGTTTGAGTATGCCCGTATCGATGCTGAATACGTCTTAAAGCATCGCGAAGAAAAAGAAAACGAAGATTTGATCGAGCGCATCGACATCGAGCAAGACGTCATCACATTGGCTTAAGGATGTTACATTTTTCGTTTTGAAAAATGAAACATTCACACATTACACGCGCGTAAGGTATACTATGCATGCTATGGCAAGTGAATACAGTGCTTTATATCGTAAATTCAACTTCCTCCCACACAATGAGGAACTTTATTCTTTAGCGTTCACCCATTCTTCCTTTAATGGCATGGTGGGCACACGTCATGTGGATTATGAACGCCTCGAGTTTTTAGGCGACGCCGTCGTGGGGATGGTGGTCGCAGACCTTTGCTACAACTACCACCCTGAGATGGAGCAAGGCCAATTAAGCGTTTTGCGCGCGCAATTCGTTCGGTGCTCCACCGAAGCGGAATACTGCAAAAAGCTTGGCTTGAATGAATATATCAAAGTCGGGGCGAGTTTCTCCAAAAACGCGCAGCATAATGTTTCCTTACTCGAGGATGTGTTTGAATCCTTCATCGGCGCGCTTTATCTCGACCAGGGACTAGAGTTCTGCTACAAGTTCGTTCGCAGCATCTTTGAAGAGGATGTTAAACACGCGATAATCCACCCTGAGATCAACCCAAAGTCCCGTTTGCAGGAGGCTTTCCAAGCCGATATGAAGGAATCCGTCACCTATCGCATCCTTGGCGAGAAGGGCGATGGCGAGCATAAGATCTTCATCGCTGCGGTTTATTTCAAGGGCCAAGAGATCGGCCGTGGCAAAGGTCACAACAAAAAAGCCGCCGAAACCGCGGCTGCCGCGGATGCTTTGTCGAGGATGTCCTTGCCAGAAGGAGATCATTGATAATGGGCTTATTTGCATTTTTAAAAGAGAAATTCGGCAAGAAGAAGCAGCAAAGCGCTGCGCCGGAAGAAAGTCTAAAATCCTATGAGAAGGGTTTAGAGAAAAGCCGTAAGAATTTTGCCTCACGTTTAGAAGAGCTCAGCAAGCGTTACGCGAAGGTCAATGAAGAATATTTTGAGGAATTGGAACAGATCCTCATTGAATCCGATGTCGGCGTTGGTTTAGCCTTGAACCTCATTGAGCATTTGCTTGATTGGGCAAAGAAAGAGAAAGTCTCCGAGCCTAAGCTGATCAATGAGAAACTCGTGGATGACATGTTCGTCGATTACGCGACCAAGGGCGATTCCATCGAGAATGAGATCCGTTTTGTAAGCGGAGGCCCGACGGTTTTGCTTGTTTGCGGCGTCAATGGCGTCGGTAAAACCACCTCCATCGCGAAACTCGCTTACCGTTATCTCCGCAAAGGCAAGAAAGTCTGCCTTGCCGCAGGTGACACCTTCCGCGCTGGCGCGGTGGAGCAGCTTCAAGTCTGGGCAGATCGTTTAGGCGTGCCGTTAATCAAAGGCAAAGAAGGTGGCGACCCTGCTTCGGTTGCTTATGATGGGGCTAAGTTTGCGAAAGAGAAAGGCTACGACTTACTGATTGTCGATACGGCTGGCAGGCTCCAAACCAAAGCCAATCTGATGGATGAGCTTGGCAAAATCTCGCGTGTCTTATCCAAAGAGATCCCGGGCGCGCCGCATGAATCCTTCCTGATCATCGATGCGACCACAGGACAAAATGGCATCCTTCAGGCCAAAGCTTTCTCAGAAGTGACCTCGATCACTGGCATCGTGATCACGAAGATGGATGGCACCTCCAAAGGTGGCATCTTGCTCGCGATCCGCGATGAACTTGGTGTGCCTGTGCGCTTCATTGGTCTAGGCGAAAAGATGGAAGATCTCCGCGAATTCGATTTAGACCAATACCTCTATGGCTTATTGCTGGGGAGGCAAGAAGGGTGAAAAGCATCGACCGAAGCCGCGTCTTGACGTTACTAGAGGCCTATGAGCCATTATTGACCAAGCGTCAAGCATCGATCATGGATGCCTATTTCCGTTATGACCTTTCCTTAAGCGAGATCGCGGAAGAAGAGCAGGTCTCTAGATCTGGCGCCTTGGATGCAATCCATGTATCGATTGGCAAATTAGAAGATTATGAACAGAAACTTGGCTTCGTGAAAAAGACAAAGCGTTACTATGAGCTTGTTAATGAGGGCAGCGAAGGCAGTTTGAATACCCTAAGGGAGATGTTACGAGATGGCATTTGAATCATTAAGCGATAAATTTGCAGCGATCTTCAAGAAGATGCGCGGCAATTCCAAACTTACCGAGAAGAACATGGATGACATGCTCAAAGAGATCCGTGTTGCTTTGCTTGAGGCGGACGTCAATTTCAAAGTCGTCAAGGCTTTCGTCAATGACGTCAAAGAAAAAGCTCTTGGACAAGACGTCTATAACAAAGTCAACCCATCCCAGATGGTCGTTAAGATCGTCCATGATGAGATTGAGATGCTTTTAGGCGAGGACCAGACTGAACTCAATCTTGTTGGTAAAGGCTTATCCACCTTCATGTTAGTGGGTCTACAAGGCACTGGCAAAACCACGACCGCTGGAAAACTTGCCTACTATCTTAAGAAAAAAGAGAACAAGCGCGTCTTAATTGCCGCCCTCGACATCTACCGTCCTGGCGCGATTGAGCAATTAGAGACGGTTGCTAGGAACGCCGAAGCGGAATTCTTCAGCCTTGGCAATAAGGTCAATCCTGTCGAAATCGCCAAACAAGCCAAGAAAAAAGCCGTTGAAGAACACTTCGATGTCTTGATCCTAGATACCGCTGGACGTCTTCAGATCGATGAAGGATTGATGGAGGAACTCCGTTCCATCAACCATGAAGTTCATCCAGAAGAAGTCTTATTGTTAGTGGACGCGGCTTCAGGCCAAGATGCCGTCAATGTCGCGAATGCGTTCAACAAAGATCTACGCTTAAGCGGCGTCATTATGTCTCGTCTTGATGGCGATGCTCGTGGTGGTGCGGCTTTATCTATTAAATATTTGACTGGCCTACCGATCAAATTCGCTGGCGTTGGCGAGAAGAAAGAAGAATTCGAGCGCTTCTACCCGGACCGTATGGCGGACCGTATCCTTGGCATGGGAGACGTCGTCACCCTGGTTGAAAAAGCCAAAGAGACCATGGATGAGGCGGAGGCCGAACGCGAAGCTAGGAACATGATGGAGGGCAACTTCACCCTTGAGGATATGCTTAAGCAGATGAAGAAGGTCCAGAAACTCGGCTCTCTTGGCTCACTTGCAAAGCTCATCCCTGGTATGCCGAAGATCTCCGATGAGCAGCAAAAGAAAGCCGAAGAGGAGATGAAGACGTTTGAAGCAATCATCAATTCGATGACCCCATATGAGCGTCGTCACCCAGAGATACTCCGCTTCTCGCATAAAAACAGGATTGCCAAAGGATCAGGCAAAACCAATGCGGACATCAACCGTGTTCTTCGTAAATTCGAACAATCCAAGCAGATGATGAAACAAATGAAGCAATATTCCAAATCCGGCAAATTCCCGCCTGGCATGGGTGGATTCGGCGGAATGGGAGGATTCTAAGGAGGAAAGATTATGGCAGAAGAGATGATTTACCGTCCTCGTGATATGTATGAGAAGTTATTGAAGAAGCAATATCATGAGGAAGCGGTCAATTACTTCAACGAACTATTGGAGAAATCCAAAGTCGATGAGGCGAGCAACGCGAAGCATGTCAAAGAATATCACGTCAAAATCGAAGCCCGTAAGCAGGCGGAGAAGAAACTTAGCGGCGTGAAAGCCGGCAAAGGATGGGCCATCGTTGGCATTGTCCTTGGGGCGATTCTTGCCACGGTGTTCATCGTGCTAGTGGCAACAGGCACGGTTGAATTATGGGGCATCGCATTGATTGCTGGTGGCCTTGCCATCGTTGTTTTGATGGTCGTCTTGCTTGCCACAACCATCAAAAACGCCTTGAAGCGCGCCCAGGAAGCCTATAACAAAGCCAAGCAAGAAGAAGAGAAAGCGTTGCAAATCTGCTGGGATGATATGTCCCCATTGAATGCCTTGTTTGATTGGAATATGCCGCATCGCATCATGAGCAAGGTCACCCCAATCATCAAATTAGATGAGAACTTGTCTGCCAAACGCGACTATGAGCTTCATGAATTCTACGGCTTAGAGGATGATGATAGCTCCACCCTTCAAGTCTTAAGCGGCACGATCATGGATAATCCATTCTTATTGGAGCGTGTCTTTGAGCGCGACATCCATGATAAGCGTTATGATGGCTCCTTGACCATCTCCTGGACGACCACCTATCGCGACTCTCAGGGCAATAGCCATACTGAGACCCATACTCAGACCTTGCATGCCCATGTCTATCATCCTGCGCCATTTTTCTATAAGAACACCCGCTTGATCTATGGCAATGAAGCTGCCCCAAAGCTTTCCTTTACCAGGCAGCCTAACCCAAACTGCAAACTCAAAGGCAATAAACTTGAATCCTATATTAAGAAGAGGGTCAAGGAATTGAAGAAGAAAGAAAGCAAGGCGCTTACCGATAATGACGAAACGACGAATTATTCCATGATGGGCAACGAGCGCTTCGATGCCTTGTTCGGTGCGGATAACCGCGATCATGAAGTCCAGTTCCGTTTGCTCTTCACCGCCCTTGCCCAGACCAACATGATCGATTTGCTCACTAACGATGAGCCTTATGGCGATGACTTCGTCTTCTATAAGCAGAAGATGATTAACTCGATCGCCTCGGCCCATAGCCAGAGCTTCAATTATGTCGCCTCACCAGGCATGTTCTTTAGTTATGACTGCAGTGCTTGCAGAACCAATTTTGTGCAGTACTGCGATGATTTCCTCAAAGGCTTATACTTCGACCTTGCGCCACTAATCTCTATTCCGTTATATCAAATGCATCGTCCAACCCGTTCCTTCATGGATAGCGACGCTGCTTATTGGCTCCCACGTAGGGAGCATGAAGTCGCGGCCAATAGCCTTGGTGATGAGAACTTCCTCCCAATGGGCGCGGACCCAAGCCTTCCGGTCTTCCTCAAAGAAAGAAGATCCTATCGCGGCAATGGCATGGATGATACCGTCATCCACGCTTCCTCCTTCAAGACGACCCTGATGGTGGACTATGTCCCTGTTCTCGGTGGCGATGGACGCACCCATCAGGTTCCTGTCCATTGGATTCAATATGATGAAGTCCATGATGAATTCCATATCGCGACCACTGAAGTCGGTGGCAGCCAGCAAACCTTCCGTGGCGTCGCTGGCAATGTCGCATCCCGCTTTGGCAATGTCAGCCATTATGAGCGTGGTATCCTTTCCTTCTTCACCGGACATGATGGCGCCCATTTTAACGGCGATGACGTTAAGAATTTGTTTCCCAAGAACTAAACAAATCGTAGTACAATATGACTAACATATAAGGAGATGCAAAAAATGGCTAATGAATTAGACGAATTAGATGAATCTACGATCCACGAAGGTGGACGTGACGTACATGTCATCGATAAGCAGATCAAGGTTACCTTAGAAGGACGTGATAAATTCTTCGATATTGGTATCTGGTTCTTTGGATTGATCATCGGTGGCATCATTTGGGCGATCAAGAAGACCCTTGCGAGGAACTACCTCCGTCAGCTCCAGCAAAAGATCCAGCATGATGCTTCCACGATCGACAACTACCTCACCCAGCGTGTTGTTATCCTCCAGAACACCGCGAAGCTTCTCGACAAGTCCATCCAGCTCGATAAAGAAACCTACACCAAGATCGCAGCCCTCCGCAGCGGCGCGAACCTCTCCGATGAAGAACGTAACAACCTCGTCGAAGGCCTCGATCAGGCAGAGCGTTCCATCAACATCGCCTTCGAAGCCTATCCAGAGCTTAAGGCCCATAACGATATCGCTCAGGCGATGCAGCAGAATTCCTATCTCCAGCAAGAGATCACCGCGGCTCGTGAAATGTATAACGATACCGTCCTCCGCTGGAACAGCGACATTTATTCCTGGCCAACCAAGAAGATTGTTGCCGCCAAGATGGGACTTACCACCCGTATCCCATTCACTGCCTCTAAAGCCATCAAAGAACAGGCTGAAGGCACCTTCTTCTAATCGAAGATCCCATCTACAACAAAAGCTCACGGTCCGCCGTGAGCTTTCTTGTTATTGTGGTTCGTTATTTCTTAATGAACCTTGCCCCTTTTGCTAAGGCTTCGCTTTCCCATTTCGGGGTGATGCCTGCATCATAATCCGCGAGCAATTTGATATCTTGTTTGGATAATTTGAGTTTAGCGAATAAATCCGGACGGTGTTTCCTTGTTAATAATAAGGATGCGCGCCTCCGCCATTTCTTGACTGCCTCATGGTTGCCGCAATAGAGGATATCTGGAACCTTCATGCCTTCAAATTCATAAGGCTCGGTGTATTGCGGATACTCTAAGGTATTATCATTGAAGGATTCATCTTCTAAAGATGGGCTAGAGATCGCACCGTCTAATAAGCGGATGATGGAATCTGAAATCGACATGGCCGGAAGTTCTCCACCGGTGAGGATGTAATCCCCAATGGAGACATATTCATCGATGTAGGGGTCAATGCGCTCATCGACGCCTTCATAATGCCCACAGACAAAGATCAGATGCTCTTCTTTGGATAAACGCTGCGCGGTTTGTTGAGAATAGGTCGCGCCGCGAGGGGACATCAAAAGAACTTTGGAATGCGCGCTTCTAGTGGCCTTGATGGCATCGACGATAGGCTGGGCTTTCTCAATGAGCCCTGCGCCGCCTCCAATGGGCGGGGTGTCGGTGCGGTTATATTTATCTAGGGTGTAGTCGCGGATATTACGAACATCGATTTCGACTACGCCTTTGCCTATCGCGCGCTTGATGATGGATGAGGTCTTGAAACCTTCAAACATCTCTGGGAACAAGGTGAGGATAGTAATCTTCATGGCAACATGCCTTCTACGACGTTGATGACGATTGTTTGATGTTCTTCGTCGATACTAGGAATGAATTGATCTAAGAAAGGCACATAGAAGTGCTTCTTGTTATCCATTTGGATCTTGAGGTTTTTCGTTGGGGCGTAGTCGGTGACCTCAACGAGTTTGCCCAAATGATTGCCATCTTGATCGACGCATTCAAAACCAATGAGATTGGCAAAACGGTATGCACCTTCTGGCAGTGGGGCTTGGTCTTCCGGAAGGGCAAGTTCATAGCCATTGAGATCTTCGACATCCTCAATGCGGGTGAACTCTTTGAATTTGGCCGTGTATTTGTTGCCCCTATTGGTGAAGGAAGCAAGATGGACTTCGCTTTGCTCTCCATTAGGCGATATCAAAACATAGGCTCTGCCTTTTTTGAAGCGGAGCTCTGGGAAGTCGGTGTGTAAGTAGAGGTGGACTTCCCCTTGCAAGCCAAATGGCTTACCAAACATTGCAATCGTGATTAATTTCATAACTGCGCCTATTATAGCAAAAGAAAACGAGGAATTACTCCTCGTTTGTGGTTTCGCCTTGTGAGAAGGATTCGAAGCGGATGTGGATGCGTTGATTGGAGGAATCAGCGCGGCCAGCGATCGCGACGACTTCGCGGATGGCATTGGCGACAGCGCCATGCTTGCCGATGAGTCTTGCGGTGTCTTCGTCTTCAGCAACGATGACGATGGTCACATCGCGTTTGGTAGCGCCTGGCAATTCACGGATCATGACCGCTTTTGGATTCTCAACAAGCGGATCGATGATCGGATGGATCATTGCAGCGTAATCGCGTTCCATTACTTAGCCTTCTTTTTGCTTTCAGCGAACTTCGCCATGATGCCTTTTCTGGAGAGCATGGAACGGACGGAATCGGTTGGGATAGCGCCTTGCTTGAGCCACTTGAGGGCGAGCTCTTCGTCGATCTTGACGCCTTTTTCTTCTTCGAGTCCTGGATCGTAGGTGCCGATTTGCTCGATGATGCGGCCATCGCGGGCATAATGGGAGTCAGCGGCGACGATACGATAGAATGGATCTTTATGACGTCCGATGCGGGTTAAGCGAATTTTAACAGACATTGTTTTTCTCCTTTTTTGAACGCGTATACATTACGCGTGCGCGTAACTGATGTCAAGTAAAATTACTTAACAGTTTAAGGAATTGTGATTTCCTTGTTTTCTGATGTAATTGCTTCTATTGTCATTCTTGTTTTTATTATCTTAAAAACCCTGCAAAACCTATTTAAATTTGCATATTTATTTAAAAACGGACCATTACTGATCCGCTTTCTGTTGAGTAATCTGTTCTGGCGTTTTCATCTTCTTCAACTTACGTTTGAAGCGTCTCATAGCCACGTCCCAAGCTGTTTGAGGGTACTTTTTCAAGATGGAATTGAAGAACGCTTGATCTTCTTTGCTTAGGCCTTGGTAAAGCCTTATAGCGGTTGGAGCGATGGTGAAGATATTGGCCAAGATATCATAAAGGTTGCCTCTTCTATCGCCAATCGCGTTGAAGAAAATCGAGACAAAGCGTTCTTTGTCTTCGTTTGAGAGTTCGTTGATCCATTGGTTCGCGGATTCATCGAAATACTTTGAGGTAATGCTTAACTTCTTAGCTTGGATGAAACGGAAGGTTTTTGGATCGGCAAGCCAACGTAATGCATTGTGTTGGAAAACAAAGAAGCTTGGGCTACGCACGATAACAGTATCTTTATCATTCGTATTTAACATGACCCCAACAAGTGCACCTTGTGGGATATAACGCGCAATTTTTTGCTCGCGTTCTGGATGCGCGGCAAAGACGGATTTGTTATGGAAGCCTGGGCCTTCGAAGGAATAAACCTTTTGGATACGGGAATCATCTTCGAACGCCGAGAGCACATAGGAAGCGATGTTGCCGCCTTTAGAATGGCCAGCAAGGATGACAGGGCAATCTGGATAAAGGGCCATCGCCTTCTTTAGGAAGGCTTCCGCGAGCGGATAGGAGCCGATGGAATCGCTATAGGAGAGGACGCAGTCTTCCTTCCATCCAACAGCGGTTAAATCTGTTCCTTCATATAAGACAAGCAGGGTATTGTCCACTTTCATGGCCAGTGCCCCAAATTGTGTTGCGGCTTCGTTATCGTGTTTTGTCTCATACAAAACGATTTCCGCATCTGCAAAACGAGGGTTATGCAATGTGTTCCTGAATAATTTGGCCGATAAGGAGGGCAACCATGTCACATGGAGTTTTTTGATGTTCTTTTCGAAATAAGTTCCTTTTAATGACGATAGCTTCAGTGGCATTTGAGCTACGATGGAGGACATATCAAAATATGTGAACCAGGTGAAGATCAAGACATCCAATCGATTTAGCGGGGATTCACTGAAGGACTGCTTATGCTTCTTAGAATACTTTAATGCATCTATTTTCATTTTTGATCCCCTATCAATTCAATAATGCTTTCTTTGGCTTTGGCTATTTTTTGCTCTACTTGCTCAGGGAAAGCATCTAACCCTTCCACTTTAATATAACCGATCTCTTGCAAACCACAGAAGGTTTCAAAGAACGCTTGGACATAGCCGTACCCATGGATATCCATGATGGGGCCGCCTGAAGTGGTGATATAAGTCACACGTTTGGCCTTAACTTTCGGAATAATATCCCCGTGTTCACCGTATTCGAAGATGATACCGGGCACATTGATTGCTTCCAGATAGGTTTTCAAACAGGCAGGGAAGGATAAGTCATAGACGGGAGCTGCGATAACAATCTCCTCGGCATCCGCGAATGCTTTTGCATAATCAAATAGCGGGTCATCATAATTTCTAGCAGCGACAAGGTTCATCCTTCTTTGGAGGTCTTCCTTGCTTAACTGTAGATGCAGGTCCGCTAATGGATATGTGTCATAATCATTGATCCCGCTTGCTGTTAGATAGTAACATGCAAGTGCTTTGGTTCTAGAATCAGGGCGCATCGTCGCATCAAGTAGAATTACCTTTGCCATATGTGCTCCTTTCTCCATTTCTTTGGCCAGCCTGATTATATCACCGCGGGATTATTTGACCGCATTTTTAGATACTATTTTTCAATCTTTGGTACAATGTGAGCGAATAGAGGAATCTTTATGTCAAAACAGTATCATTTCTACGGCCATGAACATGCAGATTGCATTGCTTTACCTAACGACAAATATCCAGGCATCCACACCCCAAAAGATCTTTATGATGCCTTATCCAATATCTGGTGTGAGTATAGCTGTGCGCCGAGATTACGCCCGCAGTGGAGTAAGGAGAATATGACTTTAGGGCAGTGCTCCATCACTTCGTTCCTAGTCCAAGATATCTTCGGTGGCAAGGTGTATGGAGTGCTTTTAGAAGACGGATCCTATCATTGTTATAACGTTGTTGGCGATTGTTTGTTTGATCTTACCAGTGAGCAATTTGGCGACACTGTGCTGGAGTATAAAAATAACCCTGAGCAATTCAGGGAAGTCCATTTTGCTCAGGGTGATAAACAAGAACGTTACGAATATTTGTGCAGAAATCTTGAAAAAGCCTGCAAATCTTAACTTAATTACTTGTTTTCTTCGATTGGCTTGCGCTCTGCGCGGGCACCCGCGATGAGGTTGAGGATGTAACCGGCAAGGGTGACAGCCTGAACGCTTAAGACGGAGAAAATGATGCCAGCGATGTTTTTGCCTTTCTTGCAATCAGCCTTGAGGCTGGTGAAAGCAAGGATGGCATTCACGATCATTGGGATGCAATAGACAATGCATCCTGCGCCTGCGCCCATGAGGATATAGGCGCCCATCTGGAAATACTCTGATGGGATAGATTCGCCACTATAGCCCATTTCACGAGCGATGAAGTTAACGAATTTTTCGACCATCTCTGCATTACCAGAAAGGACGAATGCGGCAATACCGCAGCCAATTAAGGTAACGATGGAGAGGACTTCTAAGATTCCACCAACCAATAAGAGAATTTTAGCCACACGTTTCATAGTGATACTCCTTTACTGCGGGAATTATAGTACTTATTTATATGTAAGGTTAACAATTTCTTATTTCTCTCATGATTGGTACAATACTCCACGATGAAACCGAAGCTATCCGATCATTATACGTTTAAGAAAATTCTCAGGATGACAGTCTCTCCCATCTTGATGATGATTTTCACTTCGCTTTATACCATTGTGGATGGTTTATTCGTTTCGAATTTCACTTCTTCGGAATCCTTTTCTGGATTGAATCTGATTTGGCCGATCATCATGATTGTGGGTGGTGTCGGCTTTATGTTTGGCACTGGTGGAACTGCTTTGGTGTCCAAACTTTTAGGTGAAAAGAAGGATAAAGAGGCAAACCGTGTGTTCTCATTAGTCATTTATGCGGTTTTTGCCGTAGGAATTGTGATTTCCATTGGAGGATTCTTCTTGGTTCGACCGCTTGCTGAGGCATTAGGAAGAATTTCTGAAGAGCCAAGCGCGAAGATGGTGGAGGAAGCTACAAAGTATGGACGTGTTTTGATGCTAGGCCAATCATTGTACATGCTGCAGAATGTCTTCCAATCCTTCTTTGTCTGCGCAGAACGCCCGGAGCAGGGGTTCGTCTTCACCCTTGCCGCTGGATTAACCAATATGCTTTTGGATTATTTATTGATCGCAGTGGCAGGGCTAGGCATCGTTGGAGCAGCACTTGCAACGATTGCTGGGTATGCAGTTGGTTCCATCGGTCCAGTGATCTATTTCATTTGCAATAAGAAACTCAATATTCATTTAGGCTCGACTAGTTTTATGATCAAGCCATTATTGAAATCCATGAGCAATGGTATTTCAGAGTTTGTTTCTAATATCTCAAATTCCGTTGTCTCTTTAGTATTTAACATTCAATTACTGCGTTTCTATGGTCCGGTTGGCGTGTCCGCCTATGGCATGGTTGCTTATGTGAATTTCATTTTCATTGCGATATTTATCGGCTACATCATCGGCATGGCTCCTGTAGTTGGATATCATTATGGCGCTCAAAATAAGCAGGAATTGCGGAGTATTTTGAAAAAATCGATGATTATTTTGGCAATTACAGGCGTTGTTATGATGTTTTTAGAAGTACTTTGCGCAGAACCGATCTCTTATGCTTTCGCTGCTAAAGATGAGGCACTTCGTGCCCTTGGTCAGAAAGCTATGCGCATCCAATCGTTGATGATGCTATTTGCTGGTGTGAACATTTTCTTGTCTGGCTTCTTCACCGCATTGAACAATGGTTTGATTTCAGGAATCATTTCCTTAGTAAGAACGCTAGGCTTCCAAATTGTCATGGTATTGATATTGCCTTTATGGTTCGGCGGAGAAGGCATTTTTTGGAGTGGTGATGTCGCTGAAATCGCGGCTTCGATTTTAAGTGTATCCTTGCTATTCGCATTTGCTAAACGATATGGCTACATGCGCTTTAAGCGCGACGAGCCACAAAGCAACGTATAGCATGCTATAATATCTTTGATTAAGGAGGGAATAGGTATGAACCGGATCAAATGCCCACACTGCGGAAAGGAATTTTCCATTGATGATTCCGATTATCAGGAACTGATTGCCCATATCCGCACGGAACAGTTTGAAGAAGAGCTTAGGAAGCAGAAACAAGTCCAAGAAGAACTCTTTGAGCAGCAAAGAAAGGCGTTGCTCGCCCAGCAACAACAAGCCCATGAAAGCGAAGTCAGCAAACTGCAAATGCAGCTCCAGCAAGCCCAGGCTAGATTGGAGCAACAGCAGCATGAACTCGATGCGAAATTGGCTAGAGAGTTATTAGAGAAGCAAAACAAGATCAACGAGCTGCAAAGCAAACTGGATGGATCCTCTAACCAAAATCGCATCGCATTGTTGCAACAGCAGCAAGAGATGCAACGCAAGATCGATGCATTGCAACATCAACTCGATCAGGCTGATAGCCAGAAGAAAAATGAATTGGTTGCTTTGGAGAATCAATTGAAACTTCAGGCAAGTGAAAATGAAATCAAGCTTAGCGAGTTGCAGCGTACGCATGAAGCTGAGCTGAAGGCTAAAGACGAAACGATCGCCTATTATAAGGACTTCAAACTTAAGCTCTCGACCAAGATGATTGGCGAGTCTTTGGAACGTTATTGCTACGACCAATTTAACTCGATTCGCAGCAATTTCCCTGCAAATCGCATCTATTTTGAGAAAGACAACGATGCGAGCGAAGGGTCTAAGGGTGATTTCATCTATCGTGAAACCGATGATTTAGGCAACGTTGTTTTATCGATTATGTTCGAGATGAAGAACGAAGCCGATATGACTGCGACCAAGCACCGCAACGAAGATTTCTTCGATAAACTCGATAGCGACCGTCGCAAGAAGGGCTGCGAATACGCCGTTCTTGTTTCGATGCTTGAGCCTGAAAGCGAGTACTATAATTCCGGCATTGTCGATGTCTCCTATCGTTATGACAAGATGTATGTGGTCCGTCCTCAGTGCTTCTTAACCATGATCGCGTTGCTTCGTGGTGCCGCTAGAAGCAGAGAAGAATATCGACTCAAATTATTGGAAGAGCAACAACGCAATATCGATGTTAAGAACTTTGAGGAACGCCTAGAAGAATTCCACGACAAGATTTCCCGTAACTTTGAGCTTGCCGTTAAACAATATGATGCGGCGATTGCAGACCTTGATAAAGCCATTAAGAGTTTGCAGAAGATGCGTGAGAATCTAGCTTCAAGCCGCGACCACTTACGCATTGCCTCAGAAGCTGGCGAAAGCATTACCATCCGTAAACTCACAAGCAAAAGTCCACTTCTGAAACAGCAATTTGAAGCGGAAAAGAAACGTCGCGATAATCTTATCGATGCGACCCCTGAAGAGGATGAATAACTAAAAATCCTTGCAAAAACCAGTCTAAATAAGGAAAAGCGAAGGTTATTGGCCTTCGCTTTCTTTTGTTTCTGTTAACACCTGGATGTCATGGATGTTGATTTCATCGCCGGTTACGAGATAAGTGTCGTCTTCTCCACAGATGGGGCATTTCTTCGCATGCTTCATCGTTGGATAGGTTTTCTTGCACTTTCTGCAATAACTGAGCGCTTTGAGGATTACGATCTCTAATTCGCATTCCTTCATGTATTTAGTACGCGCTCTCGCCCACTGATAACAATCGGTGAAATAGCTTGGGACAATGCCCGATACCTCACCGACCTCCAAGGTTAATTTGGTAACCTTTTGGACGTGGTTTTCCTCGGCGATTTTCTCAACGGAATCGATGGTGTGCAATACGATACCGAGTTCGTGCATCGTTGTGCTTACTCAATCGCGTTGCCTGTGTCTTTCAAAGGAGAATCTTTCATCTTCTTTTTCCAGGCTTTGCGTTTTGCACGCATTTCGCGGGCTTCTTTAGAACCGCTATGGAGCAAGATCTTGATGCCACGCTTCAATGCGTACTTGAGCAATGGTCCGTATTTCTTTTCAGCCACGACCATCGTGGAGCACTCTGGATGATCACGTTCCAAGTGGATGGCATCGAATTGGCAACGGGTGGTGCAAAGGCCACAGCCGATGCACTTATGTGGGTCAACTACAGAGGCGCCGCAGCTTAAGCATCTGCCGGTCTCGATGTGGACTTGCTCTTCGGTGAGGGTGAGATGGGCATCGCGGAAGGACGTGCGATGGTCGATCTCTGGGTTCATGCCTTCTTCCTGACGTCCGGCTTCGTCATAGCCAGGTAAGGTGATGTCATCTTTATCTAATGGGACAAAGTGACGATGTGGGAAAGCGATGGTTGGGTGTGCCTTTGGCTGGACATGGCGGTGGAGGGATTCGGCAACAGCGTGGCCTGCAGCGATCGCATCGATGACGAATTTAGGTCCGGTGTAGACGTCGCCACCAACATAGATGTCAGGATCCGCGGTTTGATAGGTAAGCTTATCGGCGATAGGATAATTGCCGTGCCAGAAGGTGACGCCAGTACCTTTGAGGAGGTCGCCCCATTCGATGGCTTGGCCGATCGCGAAGATAATGCGTTTGCCTTTGAGTTCAATGACATTCTCTTCTTCGTATTTAGGATTGAACTTGCCTTCTTCGTCCATGACGGAGATGCAGCGTTTCATGACGATGGCTTTCACATTGCCCTTGGCATCGACTTTGACTTCTTTTGGTCCCCAGCCATTCTTAATGACGATGCCTTCATCGAGGGCCTCATCAATCTCTTCCTTAGAAGCTGGCATTTCGCCTTCGCCTTCTAAGCAGAGCATGGTGACGGATTTCGCACCTAAACGCTTGGCGTTGCGAGCGCAGTCGATAGCAACGTTGCCGCCACCGACAACGATGACGTCTTCTTCGAATCTCTCGTCTTTATGGTCGAAACTATGACGGAGGTATTCAACGGCAACGAAGGTGCCTTTGGCATCATCGTGAGGAACGCCTGGGCGTCTGCCACCTTGGCAACCGATAGCGATATAGAATGCTTGATAGCCTTGTTTCTTGAGCTCATCGATGGTGATGTCTTTACCAACTTCGATGCCGCATTTGATTTCAGCGCCTAAGGCTTTGATGATCTCGATTTCAGCTTCGATGACATCCTTTTCTAATTTATAGGTAGGGATGCCATAGGTCATCATGCCACCAGGAAGAGGATTCTTCTCGAAGACGGTTGGCTTATAACCCATTTCTGCGAGGTAATACGCCGCGGATAAACCAGCAGGTCCTGCACCGATGATGGCGATCTTTTGTTTCCATTCGCCACGATTGGAGGAAACGACCTTTGGAGGGATATAACGATGCTCGGAATGAAGTTCGAGTTCAGCGACGAACTTCTTAACGGCATCGATGGATACTGGAGCATCGATCTTGCCACGGGTACAGGCAAGCTCACATCTCTTATTGCAGATACGTCCGCAGACAGCCGGGAATGGATTCTCTTTCTTGATCAAAGCAAGTGCAGCGAGGTAATCGCCTTCATGCGCTTTCTTCAAATAGGCCTGTACTGGAACGTGGGCAGGGCAAGCGGCTTTACATGGAGAGGTGCCGGTTGCATAGGTATTGGTTCTTCTTGCGGTGTCACGGTAATTCTCGTCCCAGGCATATTTACCCCATTTGAGGTTGTCTGGAAGTGGAGCCTTTGGATAGACAAACGGGGTGCCATCTGCATGGCAAAGCTTTTGGCCAAGTTTAACTGCACCAGCAGGGCAGACTTCAACGCAGTATCCGCAAGCAACGCACTTGGTTGGATCGACTTTGGCGGTGAAGGAAGAACGGGATAGATATGGGGTGTTGAATAATAACGCGGTTCTTAGGGCGTTACAGATCTCGACGTTGCAGTTACAGATGTCGAAGATTTTGGTCTCGCCGTCGATATTGGTGATTTGATGGACATAGCCATTTGCTTCTGCGTTCTTGCAAATCTTAAGCGCTTCTTCCTCGGTGACGTAATGGGAACGTCCGGTTTCGACGCAGTAATCAGCCATATCGCCAAGTTGGATGCACCAGTCATATGGATCATCGGCGCAGCCATCGCCTAGGACGGCACGGGATAAACGGCAAGAGCATGGACCAGCAGAAATGTGGCCCTGGTATTTCTTAAGCCAGTAGGAGATTTTTTCAAGCTTGATGGTTTCTTGTTGCGCGCCAACAGCTTGCTCAACAGGAATGACATGCATACCAACACCATCTCCGCCCGGAGGGAGAAGTTCGGTGATGCCGGCAAGTGGAATGAACGTCATGCGTTCAAACATGGAAGCGACAGCAGGATTGGCTTCTAGCTGAGCCTCAGTGGAATTCATAAGTTCGGCAGTGCCAGGAACGAAGAATGGGACGCGATAACGTCTTTCTCTTGGAGCGCCAGGGATTGGGCCATCATCGTTATAATGATCGCCATAGTCGTATTCGATGATACCGATCTTAGACATCTCCCAAAGGAGGTCTTTCAATTTGATTGGATCATCGGCATATTTTGGATTGCGTTCCAAAACTTCTTCAAAGGTGTAATAAACCCTTAACTTAAAGGTAAGGCAGATCTCTGCCATCTCATCGGTTACGACTTCCTTGAGACCCCAATACTCTGGGTCAGTGGCTTTCAAACCTTTGAGTTTATGGGCGATGACATCGGTCATCATCTTACCCAATTTCAAAATTGGTTCAGAGGGATTCTCTTCACCTTCATGGACACTAATAATCCGGTCGTTTTTCTCAGGCATAGTATGTGCTCCTGCTATTTGTAAGATAAGTTTATCATTACTTGGCCATATTTGCATATATGCAAAATATAATTATGACTGAAGATATCAAACAACTGTCCGGCAAAGAGTAAGACCCAAAAATATGGCATTTTTGTGGCGTTTTTGCGATTTTTGGACGATAATTAGAGCCATGAAAAAGCAATATTGGTCACACGAAATCGTTTATCAAATTTATCCTCGTTCCTTTTGCGATTCCAATGGAGATGGCATTGGAGACCTTCAAGGCATCATCTCCAAACTAGATTATCTCCATGATTTAGGAATTCGGATTATTTGGCTTTCCCCAATCTACGAGAGCCCTCAATTTGATATCGGTTATGACATTTCCGATTATTATCGCATCAATCCTGAATATGGTACGATGGAGGATTTTGAGCAACTGCTTGCAGAGGCTAAAAAGCGTGATATCCGAATCGTTATGGACCTTGTTGCAAACCATACATCCAACCATCATCGCTGGTTCCTGGAATCCAAGAATCCAGATTCGCCTTACCACGATTATTATATTTATAAGAAGGGCAAGAAGCCGGGCGTGCCACCCAATAACTGGACGTCGAATTTCTCTGGCTCAGCTTGGACATATGTTCCTGAAATCGATGAATGGTATCTGCATCTATTCGCTGAAGAGCAGCCAGACCTCAACTGGCATAATCCAAAGGTCATCGAAGAGATTGAGAAGATCATCGCTTTCTATATGGACAAGGGCGTCTATGGATTCCGCTGCGACGTCATCACCCAGATTTATAAATCATCCTATGAAGATGGCAAAGGCCATGCCCCGACATGCAGAGGAAGTGAGCATTATATCCTTAGTGAAGGCAACCATATTTGCTTAAGAAAGCTCTATGATGATGTCTATGTTCGTTACGAAGATCACCTTGTCGTTGGCGAGACTAGCGGCATCACCCCTGAAACTGGCGAGGCCATGATTCAAAACAAAGAGCTTGATATGTTCTTTGAATTCGACCATATTGCCCATGACTCCATTGGTTTTGTGATTCCGACCAAACTTCGCGTCGAAGGATTTAAGAACGCATTCTATGCATATCAAAAACGCTGTTCTTGGAATGCACTTTATCTAGAAAACCATGATCAAAGACGTTGCATTTCTAGATATGGAGACGAAGTGAATCATGATGTCTCTGGTAAGTGTTTGGCCTTGTTTTATATGTGTTTGAAAGGCACACCGTTCGTCTATCAAGGCCAAGAGATTGGCATGCTCAATAAACCGCATAATGACCCTCGCAAAGCAAGTAAGGATATCTGCGTTACCATGCTTTATAAAATCGCGGATAAACTTCCATTGACTGAAGGTATGAAACGCAAGATAATCAACCAGCATGATCGTGACCACGCAAGAACCCCAATGCAGTGGAATAATGGGGTTTCTGCAGGGTTTTCAAGCAATTTAGATACATGGTTGCCTGTTAATCCATGTTTTAAAACCTACAATGTTGAGGATGAATTGAAGGATCCTGAATCCTTGTTGAACTTCTATAAAAAGCTGATCGAATTGCGTCGTAAAGATCCTATTTTGCTAGAAGGTTCTTTCGATGAAATCCCTACGAAGGGCAGTCTAATCTGTTACCGTAGAGTGCTTGGAACGAAGTCTTATTTGGTGCTATTGAACCTTTCCAAAAAAGAAATTAAAAGGCCTAGAAGCTTGATGCATATCATGGGCAAAGTGTTGCTCTCTAGTTACCCTGATTCTAAGGCTTATAGTGAAACGAAACTTCGCCCATTCGAAGCGATGCTAATTGACCTTGAATGACTTTAGGTCATTCCCAACAAGCACATATGCGAGTATAGTTTTCCTCGTGAGGTTTGGAATATGGAAAAGCATCGCGAAGATTATCTAAGTTGGGAAGAATATTTCATGGGCATCGCTATTTTGTCGGCCCAGCGTTCAAAAGACCCTTCCACCCAGGTTGGCGCCTGTATCGTTGATAGCAACAATAAAGTTGTTTCGATTGGCTATAATGGCATGCCTCGTGGCGTGGATGATGAAACCATTCCTTGGGGACATGGCGAGGGCGTTGAATCCAAATACCTTTATGTTTGCCATGCGGAATTCAATGCGATTTTGAATACCCGTGATGGCAGCGCACTTAATGGATGCCGTATTTACGTCACGCTTTTTCCATGCAACGAATGCGCGAAAGCCATCGTCCAAACTGGCATTAAAGAAATCATCTATCTCGATGACAAATACCATGATCATGTGGAAGAAGTCGCTTCGAGAAAGATTTTAGATATGGCGGGTGTCAAATACCGTAAGTACACTGGCAAAATCGTTGAGGTAAGCATGAAATGAAACGTGGAATAGGCTACCGCATCGTTGCAATCACGATGGCGTTTTTGATGCTCGGCGTCGCAATCTTGGTTCCAATGGGCACGAATTTGAAAGAACCATTGCCCCTTTGGATTGCAGGCGGCGTTTTAGGCTTGGCTTATATTGGTGCCTTGGTCTGGTCTTTAGTGGACTATGGAAGAAAGAAATCAAAAGAAAAACGTAATTGAACTTCATAACCTTTCGTTTTCTTATGATGGTCAGAAGCGCGTCCTCGATGGCGTTTCTTTTGATATTCAAGAAGGCAGCTATACCTGCATCATGGGCCATAATGGCTCTGGCAAATCCACGTTAGCGAAATTGTTATTATCCTTGCTCACCAATTATGAAGGTGACATTTATCTTTTCGGTGAGCAGTTAACTCGAAAGAACCGTTATTCCTTAAGACATCGCATCGGCATTGTTTTCCAAAACCCGGATAACCAGTTTGTTGGTAGCTCCGTCGCTGATGACATCGCTTTTGGCTTAGAGAATAAACAGGTTCCTACCGAAGAAATGCAAGGGATGATTGAATACTTTGCTAAAGAAACGGGCATGAGCGAATTCTTAGATCATGAGCCGACCAATCTTTCTGGTGGACAGAAGCAACGTGTCGCATTGGCAGGCGTGCTTGCCATGAAGCCAGATCTATTGATTCTAGATGAAGCAACAGCGATGCTAGATCCAAAAGGCAAAGCTGAGATTTTGGATTTAATCCAGCATATGAGAGAGACGATGCCACATCTGACCATTGTCTCGATTACTCATGATGTTGAGGAAGCCTCTTTAGCCGATGAACTGATCATCTTGCATGAAGGCAAATTATTGGTACAGGGCTTGCCACAGGATATTTTCCAAGACGTGGAATCCATGAGATCCATGCGTCTAGGTGTGCCTTTCGTCTATAAGCTTGCTTATGAATTACGAAAGTTGGGAGTGCAGGTTCCTGCTAACATTACAACTCAACAAGAATTGGAGGACTTTGTATGTCATTACGTTTCCTCCAAGTGATGTATCGATATGGGATCAAAACCCGTAATGAGGTTTTAGCCTTAAATGGCTTAGATTTTGAAGTGCAGGAAGGTGAATTCGTTGCCATCGTCGGCAGAACCGGATGTGGTAAATCCACGGCTGCTCAACATATGAATGCATTGCTAAATCCAACTAGCGGCAGTGTGGAAGTGGAGGATTTCATCAATTCCTCTGACAAGAAAAAACGCAGCAAACACCTCGGCGATCTTCGCAAGAAAGTTGGGCTTGTTTTCCAATTCCCAGAATACCAGCTATTTGAAGAGACGGTTGAAAAAGATGTTGCCTATGGCCCAAAGAACTTTGGCATGAAAGAGGCGGAAGCATTGAAAGTCGCTCATGAATGTTTGGCTTTGGTTGGACTTGATGAATCTTTCTATGCACGTTCCCCGTTTGAATTATCGGGTGGCGAGAAGCGCCGTGTTGCGATTGCTGGCATCTTAGCTTTGAAACCAAAATATCTCGTCATCGATGAGCCTACTGCTGGACTTGACCCAAGCGGCACCCGTTCGATGATGGATTTGTTCAAAGGGTTGAATGAGCAAGGTACGACCATTATCCTCATCAGCCATGATATGGATGTGGTGAGAAAATATGCCAAGCGTGTCATCGTTTTAGAGAAAGGAAAGGTCGTTAAAGACTGCGCTCCACAAATTTTATTTAAAGGCGATTTACATCAATATTCCTTAGATTTGCCGAGAATTTGCGATTTTGCGCAGCATTTAGATGCGCGCGGAATCCATTTTGATGATGACGCGATCAACTCTACGGAAGCATTCGCGAAAGCGATTGCTGAAAGGGGCAGACGATGAATACCGTTTTAGGGCGTTATGTCCCCTTGAATACCTGGGTCCATCGTTTGGATGCCCGCGTCAAGATCCTGATGACCATTCTTTTGATGGTGTGTTTGTTCATGAATTATGAGACATGGTCCATGTCTTATTTGATGATGGGGCTCCTTGGTATATTGACCTTCGTTTTGCTTTATTCTTGTAGGATGAGATTCTCACAGGTATTGAAATCATTCCGCTCCCTATGGTTCATGATGCTCTTCTTACTTGTGATTTATATCTTCGTTCCATATACCAATCCAACCTTAGGTGTGGCCTTTCAAATCAAAGACTGGGTTGTGTATTGGGATGCCTTCGCCCAGACTGGGAAGATCCTTTTGAGATTGATGCTGATGATAATGGTAACAACCATTTTAACGGCCTCGACCAAACCATTAGATTTAACGTATGCATTGGAATGGTATTTAGCACCTTTGAAGATTCTCAAAGCGCCAGTCCCGGAAATCTCAATGACCATTTCGATTGCATTGCGGTTTATCCCGACTTTATTAGAGGACGCGAACCGCGTCATGAAGGCGCAGGCTTCCCGCGGTGTGGATTTTGCAAAAGGCCATCTATGGCAACGCATCACGGGCTTAACTTCATTAATCATTCCATTATTTGTTTCCTCTTTCATGCGCTCCGAGGAACTTGCGAACGCGATGGAATGCCGTGGCTATGATCCGCGTTTGCCACGTACGAAATACCGTAAATTGAAGTTCCATCTTGCTGACTTATTCGTGGCTTTGTTCTTTATTGCGTTGATTGTCGGATGCGCATTGTTAGTGGGCTTTCATGTTGACTTATTTGCGCTGATTGGAGTGACAGCTTTATGAAAATCGCTGCAAAAGTTCAATATTTCGGTCCAAATTACTATGGATTCCAAAGACAGAAGAATCATCTTACGGTGCAAGGCAAACTAGAAGAAACATTATCATCGATGTGCGGAGAGACGATGTTCATTCACGGTGCGGGAAGAACCGACCGTGATGTTTCAGCATCCGGGCAAGTGATATCGTTTGATCTCAATAAAAAGAAGATTGATTTGGAAGACTTCCGTTATCATTGGAACCTCATCCTTCCTGATGACATCGCCATCACGAAAATGGTAGTTGTTCCTGATGATTTTGATGCGCGCCATTCTTGCATTGGAAAAAGATATATCTATCGCTTTTGCGTTGGTGAGAAACAACCATTATTCATCGGCAGAGTCGCTTATCTTGGCAATCGTGCATTCGACGAAAAAGCCTGCGAATCCGTTTTATCTTTATTTATTGGCCATCACTGTTTCCATAATTTCACGAACAAAAAGGAAGATATCGATGGCTTTATCCGCGACATCGAATATATCCATTTCAAGCAGAAAGATGGCATCTATGAAGTCGAGCTTAAAAGCAATGGCTTCATGACTTACCAGATTCGTTTTATGATCGGTGCTGCCTTTAAAGCCGCTTTCCATAAATTGACCTTGGGTGAAATCAAAACGCGACTTGATATGGATGAACGGAACATTTTGCCTTATAAAGCGCCGGGCGAGGGTTTGGAACTTGCGGAGGTTTATTATGAAAACGACATTTTTGCATAATTATCATTCCCACACCTCTCGTTGTGGCCATGCTCACGGCACAGATGAAGGCTATGTCAAAGCGGCGATCGAGGCCGGATTTAAAACCATTGGGTTCTCTGATCACGTTATTTTGCCTGGCGTGGTGCAACCATATATGAGAGCGCGTTATGCGCTGCTTGACGACTACATTGATTCGGTGAATTTCTTAAAGAAAAAATATAAGAAGATCATCGATGTCAAACTTGGTTTTGAATGTGAATATCTTCAGGAACCATTCGATAGTTATTATCGAGAACTATTGGAAAAGCGTGGATTCGATTATTTGATTCTCGGTCAGCATTGTTTCTTCGACCATGATTATGGCGAGATGAAATGGTATTCTGATATTCCTTCTAAGATGGATCGCCTGCATCATTATGAAACGGATATCATCGCTGGTATGGAAAGTGGTCTATTCGTTTATGTTGCCCACCCAGACCTTTATGTTTTGTTTAACGATGGATGGGATGATAATTGTGTTGAGATTGCCCACCATATCTGCCAGGCAGCAGAGCGTTTGCATATCCCACTTGAGCTAAACATGGGTAGAACGCGTGGCAAAGATCGTCGATTATTATGGCGGTTAGATAACAATATTTACCCTTACCCAACCTTTTGGGAGATTGCAAAGGGCTATGATATCGAGGTTGTCATCGGCGTGGATGCCCATCGTCCAGAACACTACGAAAATTCAGATTATGAGGCTTTTGCAGAGATTTTGAGAAATCTCGGCATGAAATTCAAAGAAAAACTGGATATTTAACGAAAAAAATCCAAGAAGATAGTTATCTTCTTATTTATCTACATTTTGAGCAGTGGTATATTTGTAACCACAAAAAAGGAGAGTTTTCCATGGGAAGACATTTCGAAGTACGCGCCGCGGCCATGGCAGCCACCGCAAAAGCGAAATCGGCGATCTACATGAGAGCGTCGAAAGAAATCTATGCTGCCGCTAAAAGTGGCGAGCCAGATCCAAATTCCAACTTAGCCCTTCGCTCGGCGATTGAAAAATATCGTAAGCAATGCCCAAGAGACGTCATTGAACGCGCCATCGAGCGTGCCAAAGGCGGAGATAACGTTGCCTATATCGAAGGACGTTATGAGTTTATGGGTCCAGGCGGATGCAACATTATCGTTGATACCTTATCCGATAACGTCAACCGTGCCCTTGTCTCTGTCCGTACCGTCTGCACCAGAAAAGGTGCGAAGATGGCTTCTGTCGCCTATAACTTCCAGCACCTTGGTGTCCTCAATTTCAAAGGCCCAAGCCGTGATGCTGTCGAAGAAGCATTGATCTTAGGCGAAGTCGATGTCCAGTCTGTAGAAGCGGATGATGAAGGCAACATCCAGGTCACCGTTACCCCAGCCGATTTAGAGAAGGCCAAAGAGGTCTTGAAGGATCTTGGTGTTAATGACTATGATCGCGCCGAGCTCACCATGATGCCAAATGATTGGATGGAGCTTGGAGAAGAAGATCTCGCCAAGATGAAAACCATGCTTGCTGAACTCGATGAAGTCGAGGACGTCCAAGCGGTTTATCACAACGTCGATAATCTCTAATATCGATTCAAAAACTGAAAAACCATCGCAGAAGTGCGATGGTTTTGTTGTATTTAGGATAGCTTTTGGTCCTTTCTTAAATGCAAGGATTTTCAGCAAGTATTTTGCAAAGCGCCCTTGCTTTTTCAAATAGACCCGAGGCTTTTAATGATTCGCGGTCTTTGATCGCTCTTTTTGAGAATAAGACTTGAACCCCCGTTTACCATTCCTCGTCTAGGTCCAATTTTTCGTAGGTAGAGCGATCCTGCAATTTAGTTTTTTTATACCCTTCCATAAAGGATGGACTTGACATCAAATTAACAGATTCGATGAGGGCATTGTAATCTGATTCCGAAATTAAAACGACATTGCCTGTCTTAGTAGTGATTGTAACAGGCTCATTATATGCGACAACGTTTTCTAAAGTGCCGAATAGGTTTTTTCTTAATGCAGTAGCATTTGTAATGAGCATAGTGCTATCTCCGATCAGCTACATTATATATGTGCATTTTAATGTACGTAAAATAAAACCCCGCACGATTTGCTATGCGGGGTGTATCGATGATGTTAGTCTCCTCATTCAACCGTAACTGACTTTGCTAGGTTGCGTGGCTTATCAACGTTATAGCCTTTTTCAAGGGTGGTGTAATAAGCAAGATAGAAGGCAACCGAAGAGATAGCGATCGCGCTTAGCATCGGTGGATAATCATTGACCACGATGGCATCGTCTGGATGGGATAAAGATTCTGTGGAGATGACATATGGGGTTCCGCCACGACTTTGAACTTCCTGAATATTGTTTCTCATCGAAGAAGCGGTGACTGGATCGGTGATGAAGATAACCGCTGGAATGCCAGGCTCGATCAAGGCGATCGGCCCATGCTTGAGTTCACCTCCAGCAAAGCACTCGGAATGGATATAGGAGACTTCTTTGAGTTTCAATGAAGCCTCTCTAGACATATCGTAGTCGAAGCCTCTGCCAAGGAAGAAGAGGTGTTGGGACTCATGGATCTCTTTGGCGATTTTCTGAATCGCTTTGGTTTTCGTGGAACGGATTTGTGAGATGACCGCGCAACATTTCTCTAAGTCACCTTTGATGATATCCGCGGATTCCCCATAGGTAGCGGAGACGAGCAATGCAATCGCGCTGACCTGCGCCGAATAGGCTTTCGTGGAAGCGACGGATACTTCTAATCCAGCGTTAAGCAACATGGAGTAGTTGCAGCCTCTTTCTAATGTTGAGCCTTGGGTATTCGTGATGACTAAGGTCTTGAGTCCGCGTTCTTTGACGATGCCAAGGCAGTGAATCAAGTCTGCGGTTTCGCCAGACTGGGAGATTAAGATAACAAAAGGTTTCTTACCATGAACCTTTGGATAATAGGCCCATTCGGAGGCGATATAGCAGGATGCGGACTTGTTGATGTATTCAAAATAACGCACGCCGACTAACGAAGCATGGTAAGAAGTGCCACAAGCTAAGAAGATAATGTAATCCGATTCGCGAATATCCTTAATGAGATTTGCATCGAATGTGAATCTCTCACCATCGGTATAGGTTAAGATAAGCCTGCGGATGACACTCTCAATCTCTTCGATTTCCTTGAGCATGAAATGCGGATATCCGGCAAGATCACGTTGACAAAGGGCAGGGTTTTTCTCGGTGTAATCCACTTTGATATCGTTGCCTGCTTCATCATAGATATGCGCCCATTCACGATCGACATAGCCATACTGTTCATCTTGGATGTCTAAGAATTTGGTGGTGTAGGAGATCATTGGAGAGGCGTCGGAAGCTAATAGATAATAGCCTTTTGCTTTTCCTATTAATAAAGGAGAGCTGCGCTTCATGAAGTAGAGGCGATCAGGCTCACCCTCGTGGATCATGACGATGGCAAAGCTGCCAAGGATCTCCTTCATTGCTTTGTGTATCGCCTCTAGCAGATCATGGCTTTGATGCAGACGGTATTCCACTAAGGAGGCGACGACTTCAGAATCGGTATCGGAAACGAAAGTATAGCCCGCTTCCGCTAGCATATTCTTCAATTCTTTGAAATTCTCAATAACACCATTGTGGACCAAGGTGATCTCATGGTGCATGGAAGTGTGTGGATGGGAGTTGCGGTCGCTTGGTTTGCCATGGGTGGCCCAACGGGTATGGCCAATGCCAATAGAACCTTTGGTTCCCTTAGGGATAATGGTTTCAAGATGCTCAACAGAGCCTTCCGCTTTATAGATATGAATCCCGCTCTCGTTGCCAATAGCAACCCCCGCGGAATCATATCCGCGGTAATCTAGCGTCTTTAATCCTTTGATTAAATAATCCAAAGTTTCGTCATAACCGACGGCACCGACAATTCCGCACATGAGTCATTCCTTCCCGTATCAATATCTGGTATTGATTCTATTTATATATAATCAATGGTATTTCTATTTCGTTAATAGCGAGCAACGAAGATATTATCCCAGCAGTTTAATTAATAAAGCAATAGTTAGTTGCGCACCGAATTGCTCCGCATAGGTATTTAACCGCGAATAATCCAGCCCATCATGGAAAGCGGACGTTACAATTTGGCGAAATTTACCTATATCATAGTCTTTTTCATGTAAGACGATATCGATGAGGGTGCGTTCCTTATCGGTGACGGGAACAAATTGGCCATGATCGGTTAAGGCAAGACCGATCCCAACTCCATAAGAAGCCAAACTTTCATGGCTGCATTGATAGCCTGGTAATCCTTTGGTCATGTAGTTCCTTGGCAGTTTGACTTGTGGTTTGCTTTCATCTTCGTTAGTCCAATGATAAAGATAAGCAGCAGTGGTCAAACAGAAGACCGCCTTCGGATAACGGAAGTGTAATATATAATAAGGATCGATAGGGGTCCCTTTACGAATGTAAAGTCCCTTGCAGACCTTGACGAACTGACCCTCTTCCTCGCCTTGCACCAAATAGGTTTGATGCAATCCAAAACGCTTGGCTTCAGAGACGGAGACATAGCCGTCATGATCCTCGGCAAATTGCAGTAATTGATAACTCTTTTTTTCGTCCACGCAACAAGTTTAGCATTTTGATTGTATCAATGAAATATTTTCCTTCAAAATTGTTTTGACATCGCACTTTTAACAGGGTTAAATATGCCACGGCGCTTCCCACGAAGCCCGCATGTATATAAAGGATAAAAACAATGCAGCGTCAAACCACAATGGCCAATGCGAAAACCATCGAACGCAAATGGTACCTTGTTGATGCCACCGGCATCTCTCTTGGTCGCCTTGCCTCGAAAGTCGCGGTCATCCTCATGGGCAAAGATAAGCCCACCTATACTCCGCATGTTGACACCGGAGACTATGTTGTCATCATCAATGCTTCCAAAGTGAAGCTCACCGGTAACCACCCAAAGACTAAGAAATATTACTACAATGTTTCTGGCTATAACGGTGGCCTCCGCACCCGTTCCGCAGGCGTCATGCTTGAGGAATACCCAGTCGAGCTCGTTGAGCGTGCCGTTTGGGGCATGGTTCCAAAGGGACGCCTTGGCCGTCAGATGGTCAAGAAACTCTTCGTCTATGCTGACGAAAAGCATGAACAAGAAGCGCAGAAACCAGTCCTTCTTGATCTTGCCAAATAAGGAGAATAAACAATGGCTACGAAAAAAGTGAAATATTATGGCACCGGCCGCCGCAAATCCTCCGTTGCTCGCGTTCATCTCTGCGCTGGCAAGGGAAAGATCACCGTCAATGGCCGTGATGTGAAGGAATACTTCCCATTCGAGACCCTTCTTCTCAACCTCAAGCAGCCTTTGGCTCTTCTCGGCGCTGAAGATCGTTATGACATCGTCGCCGATGTCCAGGGTGGTGGCTTCACTGGTCAGGCCGAAGCGATCCGCCTTGGTATCGCCCGCGCCCTCCTCGAAGCGAATGAAGATCGTTCCGTTCTTAAGAAAGCTGGCATGCTTACCCGTAATGCTCGCTCCAAAGAGCGTAAGAAATACGGTCTCAAAGCCGCTCGTCGCGCCCCTCAATTCTCCAAGCGTTAATCGAGGGTTACACGCACTCCCATGGGTCCTGCTTGTCAGGACCCTTTTTCTTGCAAAATCACGCAAAAAAGTGTTGCCACACAGGGTGAGTTGTACTATGATAGCAAGGCGCGAAAGCGTGATGGGCCTTTAGCTCAGTTGGTTAGAGCGTCCGCTTGATAAGCGGGAGGTCGCTGGTTCAAGTCCATTAAGGCCCACCAAATCGATTACTAAGCCGCGGAATTCCCGCGGCTTTATTCGTTATCGCTGGTCAATGTGATAAACCATCGTTTACAATATTGTTGGTTAGAGGTAACAAGTTATGGATGAGTCTTATGTTGGTCAAAAGATGATTGCCGATCA
>Ga0256405_10002648_pt1 | contig 39912 bp, 32 predicted proteins | sample RumenRJG_02DNA_FD_189096 | JGI IMG/M metagenome (GOLD analysis project Ga0256405, IMG submission 189096) | Bovine rumen microbial communities from Lethbridge, Alberta, Canada - RJG_02 | ecosystem: Host-associated > Mammals > Digestive system > Stomach > Rumen | place: Canada: Alberta... | reverse complement strand
AGTCTATCTTTTCTTGTTCCATGACCGCAAAGGTAAGCAAAAAAAATAGTTTTAGCACGCTATCATATCAAGTTCTTTGGTTAGGCAGCGGCATCCGCCTGCCACGGACAATCCCCCTTGGGCCAATAATACTGATCAGAATGAGGAAAAGAATCTCTACTCTTTTAGCCTTTTTAGGCTTAACGCTGTGGTTTGGGCTGAATGCCAACGCCCAAAACACACAGATGGTCTATAGCTACCATCATCCCGACGAGCCCATAACCATGTGGGGAACCAAGAAGCATGAGAACTATGATGTGGCCATTCACATCAAGGACGCCAGCCTGGTGGGCAGCACCATCACCGGCATACGCGTGCCACTGCCCGACAATGTGTCGGGACTGAAGCCCAAGGGCGCCATCTTCCTGACTAAAACGCTCAGCGTGAAAAGCAATACCAACGTGGCTGATGTCGAGGTGGACTCGTTCGACGTGAGAGCCGGAATCGTCGAGGTCGACTTCCAACAGCCCTATACCATCACCGATGAAGGCATCTTTGTAGGCTACTCTCTCAGTACCAGTTCTGATTTCGACAAGACGCCCATCGTGGTGGTGGCCAAAAGTGAGACCGATGGCTTCTGGATCCACACCAGCAGAACCTATCGCAAATTCACAGACAAGAGCGCTACGCTCAAAATGGTCTCGGCCATGGAGGTGCTCATCAACACCAATTTGACGGATGCGGCCACAGCCTCTTTGCCCGACCAGTTTGCTGCGATGGGAACTACTCCTACGCTGAATGCCACGATCACCAACAAAGGCTGCAACGGTGTGCAGTCGGTGGACTATACGCTGAACTTCCAAGGGCAGAGCCTTTCACGCCATGCCAACTTAAAAACAGCTATTCCGGGCTACTTCAACTCACAGGCAACGCTTCCCATTGAGCTCCCTGAGGTTGTCGGCTCCGGGCAGAAGACCGTCACACTCACCATCGACAAGGTGAACGGTATAGACAACCTGGCATCAAACAAGGATGCCACTTCTACGCTGACCGCCATCGCCTTCATTCCCACCAAACGTCCGCTCGTAGAGGAATACACCGGCACGTGGTGCGGGTGGTGCCCGCGCGGTTTCGTCGGCATGGAGAATCTGAATGAAGAATATGGCGACGACTTCTGCGGCGTGGCCTACCACAATGCAGACCCGATGGAGACCATCAGCAGCACTTCATATCCTAACGATGTACCAGGATTACCCGCAGCTTGGATTGATCGCACACACAAAACCGACGCTTATTGTGGAGACTTCAACGACAGCAGGTATCACGCCAATGTGACTTATGAACAATACAGGCAGGAATTTGGAGTTGCAGATATCAGCGTGAAGGCTACACTGGCCGACAAAACCATCACAGCCACAGCAACGACGAAATTCCCGGCATCCATGGAAATCAACGATCGCTACCAGCTCGGTTTCATCCTCACCGGCAATGGCTTTAAGGGTTCTGGCGGCGATTGGGCACAGACCAACTACTATTATTTCGGCGAAGGAAAAAAATATACCGATGCCGACATGAACACTTTCACGAATGGCGCTTCATCCGTGTCCGGGCTGGTATACAACTTCGTTATTCTTGAGCGCTCTGGCATCTATGGCATCAGCAACAGTCTGCCCGCTTCTGTCGGCGAGAGCGAAGAGAACACCTACACCTACACGTTTGACCTTGGCAAAGTGAGCAGTGTCATTGCTGGTCAGGAAAGTCTCACCTACGATGTGATTGCCATACTTCTCGATACGCAGGACGGCAACCGTTGCGTCAATGCGGCTAAAGGGCATGTTACCGATATTACAGGCATCACCAATATCAGCACCGATGCCAAAAACGCAAAGGCTGAAAGCTTCTACAGTCTCGACGGCAAACAGCTCTCAGCTCCTGTCAAGGGCCTAAATATCGTAAAGATGAGCGACGGAAGCATGAAAAAGATGATGATAAAGTAAGCCCCACAACAAGAATCAGCACATTTTACAATCGCCGTGATTGCATAGGCAACCACGGCGATTGGCGTAAAAAGACCCCATCTGCTCTTTCTTATTCCTCAGATTTTAAGTATCTTTGCACGACTTTCCACCCAAAACATGCTCTACAGTATCAGACGCATAGCAACAAGAATCCTCCGCATCCCCCGCTCCAGGGGGTTCGGTGTTCAGTCGCCCTCAGCCTATCGGTTTATCCGCTATGTGCTCAACGAGCGATATCCCTACTATGCCTACGGCGACCTCCGTCAGCGTTTTCCCCATCTCGGGAAACAACAGCGGCGGATATGCGAGCTCTATTTCCGTCTGGCCAATTACGCGCAGGCCGAAGAGTGGTGGGAAATATCACCAAGCAATGTTGCGGAACAAGCCTATATCTCAGCGGGGTGTCAGAAATCGCGGTTGACCAAGGATAGTATTCACCCAGGCGTAATCTGCATGGACGCAGAGGCGTATGCAGCCGGCGTGTTTGACTCCTGTGCCGAAAAAGCGGCAAAAGACACGCTGCTCATCATTGTGGGAATACACCGGAACTGTCGCTGCTATCAGTTTTGGCGCCAGATGGCGCAAGACAACCGCACAAGCTTGAGCTTCGACTTATTCGACTGCGGTATTCTTTTTTTCGACAACAGAACCAAACAGCATTATAAAGTAAACTACTAAACCATGTTTAAAATCTATACAAAGACCGGCGACAAGGGCACCACCCAACTTTCATCGGGGGAACGTGTCAGCAAGGACGAGGCGCAGGTAGAAGCTATCGGCACAATCGACGAGCTCAACGCCCATATAGGTCTGCTGATGACCTACATTGAAGAGAAAACTCTATTAGAAAGACTCCATAACCTCCAGACTGTACTTTTCGACATTGGGGGCAACAAGGTCATCGACCATTCACTGACAACACAATTAGAAAAAGATATGGATGCGATGACGGAAAGTCTGCCTCCGCTCAGAGACTTCGTTTATCCAGGCGGATGCAAGGCCGCGGCTCAAAGTCACGTATGCAGAACGGTTTGTAGAAGAGCCGAGCGTAACTTTGTTACTTTGTCCAAAATTCGGCCCATAGACGCAAGCGTGCTATGCTTTCTCAACCGATTATCAGATTATTTTTTCATTCTGGCCAGAAAATTAAACTTCATTTACAATGTAGCAGAAAAAACATGGTAATTTTCTTGCAGAAAGACAGAAATTTTGTATTTTTGCGCAACCAATCGAAAAGGGGTGTCCTTATAGCTATCTGTGAGGCCACAGCCCCCGATCTTTTGGATGCCCTCTGAGGAGGACGGTGAATTAACGAACAAATAAAAATCACGTAAAACTAAAGACTATGTACTGGACACTGGAATTGGCTTCAAAGCTTGAAGATGCGCCCTGGCCCGCAACCAAAGACGAACTTATAGATTATGCCATTCGTTCAGGCGCACCTGCTGAAGTGTTAGAGAATCTTCAAGAGATAGAGGACGATAGAGAAACTTACGACAGTATCGAGGACCTGTGGCCCGACTATCCATCGAAAGAAGATTTCCTATGGAACGAAGATGAATATTAAGTCATAAGCAATAAAGGCTGCCCACGAGGGGTAGCCTTTTTTCATGCATTATGCATTATTTCAGGGTATTGGAACTTTCTTGCCACTCTGTAGGCCGTGATAAACAATAAATCGTCGAAACGTTCGTTATCTATGCGTGTTTAAACGCATTTTCTCCATAACATTGTTGCTCGCAACGTGCGCCATGGGTGCCAAAGCGCAGTATGATGTCAACTTCGCCCACTACTTCGACATGGAGCCGTCGTTCAACCCCGCGGCTGTCGGTAAGGAGGCGAAACTGAACATCACCGCTGCCTATGCCCTGGACTTCGCTGGATTCAAACACAATCCCCAGACGGCCTACGCCGCTGCCGACATGCCCTTCTATGCGTTGAAGTCCTACCACGGCGTGGGATTGAAGTTCATGAACGACAAGATTGGACTCTTCACCCATCAGCAGCTCATGGCCCAGTATGCCTACCGTTTCCGTCTCTTCGGCGGGCGTCTGGCTGCGGGTATCCAGTTGGGACTGCTCAGCGAGGACTTCAACGGCAGCAAGGCCAACCTGGAGGACAGCAGCGACCCAGCCTTCGCCACAAGCGACATCTCGGGCAACGGCTTCGACCTGGCTTTCGGCCTCTACTACAACCACGGACCATGGTATGTGGGATTGTCGGGCCAGCACCTCACATCCCCTACCGTCAACCTCGGAGAAACCAATGAGTTGAAAATCGACCCCTCCTTTTATTTAACAGGAGGATACAATATAAAATTAAGAAATCCGTTTTTAACGATAAAGCCCAGCGTACTCGTTCGTACCGACCTGAGTGCCTACCGCGCTGATATCACAACCCGCCTGGTGTATCAGCATGAAAACAAGATGCTCTACCTCGGAGCCGGATACAGTCCTACAAACTCTGCCACAGTCTATGTGGGCGGGAACTTCCACGGCATAGTTGTGGGATACAGCTACGAGATGTACACTTCGGCGATAAACGTCAGCAACGGAAGTCACGAGTTCTTTGTGGGCTATCAGATGGATGTGAATCTACAGAAAAAAGGTCGCAACCGCCATTCGGCAGTCCGCATTCTATAATAAGTATAACAACAAAAGATGAGAAAATCAATCATAGCAGTTTGCATGGCCGTCATAGCCATGACGCTCACTGGCTGTTTCGGTGCCAAGTCTGCATCCTCTTCAGGCCGTGGCGGCGAAGTTGTCGGTGTTGGCGGTGGCAAAGGTTTCACCGAACCCACACCCTACGGCATGACCCGCATAGACCGTGGATTCCTGCAGATGGGAAACATTGCCGAGGACAGCTTGTGGGGTAAAAACGTACCGAAAAAATCTATCTCTGTAGATGGATTCTGGATGGACGAGACCGAGGTTACCAACTCGGAATACAAGCAATTCGTCTACTGGGTGCGGGATTCCATACTGCGCACGCGCCTTGCCTCACCCTCCTATGCCGGTGATGAAACCTACATGATAACAGAGGATAAGAACGGCGATCCGGTGAGACCGCATCTAAACTGGAAGAAGGCTCTCCCACGCAAGCCCAACGAAGACGAACAACGCGCCATTGAGAGCCTCTACGTCACCAATCCCGTGACTGGTGAGAAGTCGCTCGACGCCAGTCAGATGAACTATCGCTATGAGATTTACGACTATACTACAGCCGCCTTGCGCCGCAACCGTCTAAACCCTTCGGAGCGCAACCTCAACACCGACGTGGAAGTGGATCCCAACGAGGTGGTGATGATATCCAAAGACACAGCCTACATCGACGATGAGGGCAACATTCACCGCGAGACCATCAACCGTCCGCTCTCCGGACCATGGGACTTCCTCAACACTTATATTGTCAACATCTATCCCGACACAACTTGCTGGGTAAACGACTTCAGAAATTCAGACAATGAAGTATACCTGCGCAATTACTTTTCCAACCCGTCTTACAACAACTATCCCGTAGTGGGTGTGACTTGGGAACAGGCCAATGCTTTTTGCGCCTGGCGCACGGACTATTTGCTGAAAGGACTTGGAGGTGAGGCCCGATACATACAGCGCTACCGGCTGCCGACCGAGGCCGAATGGGAATACGCTGCCCGCGGAAAGCAACAGAATGAGTTCCCATGGGACAACGCCGACGTGAAAAACGGTAACGGATGTTTCTATGCCAACTTTAAGCCCGACCGCGGCAATTACACCGAAGACGGCAACCTGATCACCAGTCAGGTGGGTATCTATGGAGCCAACAGCAATGGGCTCTACGACATGGCTGGAAATGTGGCCGAATGGACAAGCACAGAATACACTGAAAGTGGCGTAGATGCCATGAACGATCTCAATCCGCAGCTCGAGTATAAGGCAGCAAAGGAAGATCCTTATAAACTGAAAAAGAAAAGCGTGCGCGGTGGTAGCTGGAAAGATCCTGAAAGTTATATCCGATCAGCTTGGCGCACATGGGAATACCAAAACCAACCCAGGTCGTATATTGGATTCAGATGCGTGAGAAGCCTTGCCAGTTCGTCGAGCACAAATAAAGTGAAAAAGAACAAGAGAAAGTAATATTATGGCAGAATACAGCAAATACAACATCGTCTACCGCATGCAAAGATGGATGGACAGCGTGCCGGGACAGACGTTTTTGAACTATGCATACAGCTGGGGAGCTTCCATTGTGATTTTAGGTGCTCTCTTCAAGTTAACCCACTTGCCCGGAGCCAACATCATGCTCTTCGTAGGTATGGGCACTGAGGTCATCGTGTTCTTCATATCCGCCTTCGACCGGCCTTTCGACAAGACTGCCGAAGGGCGCGACATTCCTACCCACGTCACCGAAGAATACCTTGAGAGCGGTGAGACAATAGCTTCAGCAAACACATCTGCATCAGTGGGCACCACAGCCGTGAGCGGAGCGCCTCAGGTAGTCGTGGTGGGCAGCGGAAAGCCCTACAACGCACCTGCTGATGCCAACGGGGAAACACTCTCGACACAAGCTTCCCAAATTGCAGAGTCCCTATCTTCAGAAAATGGAGCATCAGCACCCACAGCATCAACAGTGTCTGCTCCACAACCCAACTTCGTTCCTCAGATGTCGCAAGAAGAAGCCGAGGCACTCAACGAGGCCCAGGGCAATTATGTCGACGAGCTGAAGAATCTTGTTGAAACACTGAAGAAGGTCAACGAGCAGTCGTCCCGCCTTACCCGCGACAGCGAGGAGATGGAGAATCTCAACCGCACGCTCACTGGTATTTCCAAGATCTACGAGCTGCAGCTGAAAGGCGCCAGTCAGCAGGTGGGCACTATCGAGTCGATCAATGCTCAAACTCAGCAAATGGCCCAGCAGATTCAGCAACTCAACGCCATCTATGCCCGTATGATTGAGGCCATGACCGTAAACATGCGGGCCGCGACCAACAACAACGCTTAAGACAGGGTCGTCATTCAGATGGATCAATTCCGTTTGAGAGAGAGAATATCAACAAGAAACTGAAATAAAAGTCAGAAACACCAATCTCGTGATGCTTCGAGCATCATGGGGCATGCATTAAAAGAACGCTTCTATGGCAATAAAGAAAAGGCCTCTTTCCGCCCGCCAGAAGATGATCAACCTCATGTACGTCGTCCTCATGGCCATGTTGGCGCTGAACATCTCCACCGAGGTGCTCAACGGCTTCTCCATTGTTGAGGAAAGCCTCAAGCGCACGACAGCCAGCTCTTCCTTACAAAACAAGGAGATATACGGCAGTTTTGAGGAAATGATGGAGAAGAATCCCACCAAGGTAAGAGAATGGTTTGAGAAAGCCACCATGGTGAAAAACATGAGCGATTCGCTCTACAACTTCGCACAGGAACTGAAAATCGAGATTGTGCGTAAGGCAGACGGAAAAGACGGCAATCTGGACAATATAGAAAACAAGGACAATCTGGAAGCCGCAGGCGAGGTGCTGCTCGCTCCCGGCACACACAAGGGACGCAAGCTCTACGATGCTATCAACAGTTATCGTGAGCGCATCCTGACCATGGTCAACGATCCGTTGCAAAAGAAAATCATCGCCGCAAACCTGTCGACAAAAGTCCCCAAGTCGAGCAACGCCACACTGGGAAAGAATTGGCAGGAAGCCATGTTTGAGAACATGCCCGTTGCCGCGGCTGTAACCCTGCTGAGCAAATTGCAGAGCGATGTGCGCTACGCTGAGGGCGAAGTGCTTCACTCCTTGATTGCCAATGTGGGTCTGAAAGACATCCGCGTGAACAAGCTCTCGGCCTTTGTCATTCCAGAAAAGACAACCCTCTATCCAGGAGAACGATTCAACGCCAACATCGTAATGGCCGCGGTAGACACCACCCAGCAACCCATCATCTATGTCAACGGACAGCGCGTCAACTCTCCCAACGGCCAATATGCCTTCACCGCAGGCGGTGTGGGAGAGCATCAGTTCTCTGGCTACATTCTCATGCACAACACAGCAGGAGAAATCCTACGCCGCGACTTCGTGCAGAAATACACGGTAATACCGGCTCCTAACACAGCCACTGTGGCAGCCGATCTGATGAACGTGCTGTATGCGGGCTATAGCAACCCCATCAGTGTTAGCGTACCGGGTGTGCCGGCCAATGCGGTAAGTGTTTCCATGAGTGGTGGAAGCCTCCGCTCCACAGGCAACGGGCATTTCGTTGCGGTACCATCAGCTGTGGGTCACGATGTCACCTTCCACATTACGGCGCGCGACAAGGGGCAGGTGCGCTCCATGCCGCCCTTCACCTTCCACGTGCGCAAGCTGCCCGACCCGACGGCCTACATGGCTGTGGGCAACAACCGATTCCGTGGCGGCGTGCTCTCCAAGGCCCAACTCATGGGCACGGGCGGCATCCACGCCGCCATCGACGACGGACTGCTCGACATCGCCTTCCGCGTGACGGGTTTCGAGACGGTGTTCTTCGACAACATGGGCAACGCCGTGCCCATCAACTCCAACGGAAGCGACTTCAGCGAGGCCCAGCGCAGCCAGTTCCGCAAGCTCTCGCGCAACCGCCGCTTCTATATCAACAAGGTGCACGCCATCGGTCCCGACGGCATCGCCCGCGTACTGCCCGGTACGATGGAGGTCATCGTGAGGTGATACTGGAGCGCGCGCCGAAACAGAGAACGCGATAACAGACGCTTGAAAACCTCATGACTTCAATCCCCCGCAAGGGAGCTGGTGCACGGACAGAACCAACAACGTCACCAAAGAAAGAATAGGCACGGTGAAAGGATTTAGAAACAAAAAAAATGCAGAAAGCTTTGGCTGCATCTATGATAATTGAAGGAAATATATACGAATGATGAGAAAGATATTAATTGTCGTCTTTGCCTTGATTGCCGTCCAGGGTGCTTTCGCCCAGTCGGCAAAGCGTCGCGCCGAACAGGCTGAGGCGCAGGCACGCAAATCCAACCAGAACCAGCTCTCTACCCGCGCCCAAATCTCTTTCCCGACCCAGGCAGAGATGCAGGAGGACGTGGTTTGGCGACGCGATGTATACCGCGAGATCAACCTCACACAAGACGCCAACGCTGGCCTCTACTACCCCGTAGAGCCACAAGGCTCCCAAATGAACTTGTTCACCTATCTGTTCAAGCTCATGCTGCGGGGGCAGATCAAAGCCTACGACTACGATGTCAACACAGGCGACGCGCGCTTCGACGAAAGCCTCAGGGTGAAGCCGTTGGAGTTTCTCAAAAAGTATGAGATCTACTACGAGCGCACCGACCGCGGCATACACATCGACGATGCCGACATTCCCAGCCGCGAGGTGAAGACCTATTTCATCAAGGAGAGCTCCTACTATGACCAGAACACGGCCACGTTCCACACAAAGGTGCTGGCGCTTTGCCCAGTGATGGTGCGTGACGACGACTTCGGTGATGGTGGCACAAAATACCCGCTCTTTTGGGTGAAGTACGACGACATTGCCCCTTTCCTTGCGCGGCAAACCATCATGACAAGCAATCTGAACAATGCGGCAACGATGAGCGTGGACGACTATTTTACGATGAACCGCTACAAAGGCAAGATCTACAAGACCAACAATATGCAAGGTACGACGCTGCCCCAGGACAACGACACTCTGCGCACCAAAGCTCAAAACAAGATTGAACAGGAGATACTGGCCTTTGAAAAGAACATGTGGGGCAACCAGGCCCGCAAGGACAGCCTCGACAGCATTGCCAATCTTGACAAGAAGGAACTGAAAAAGGCCCGCAAGGCCAACCGCCGTTCAGGTGGAAGCAGCTCGACGGTGAAGCGCACGCGCCGCAGCAAGTCACCATCGGGATCAGCCAATTCGTCAGCTCGCGTCACGGTGAGAAGACAACGCCATTAATTGGCCATCTCACGCTGACGGTGAAGAGTGGCGACAGCATAAAAAATATATAGTATCATCCACTAACAAAAATAAACAACTATGAAAAAAATTCTGACCCTGCTTGCAGTGGCTGTTGCCCTGCTGACAACTGTCCCCGCTCAGGCACAAGTTAAATTTGGTCTGAAGGGCGGTGTAAACGTTACCAATATGAGCTTTAGCTCTGACGTGCTCGACGCCACCAACCGCGCCGGCTTCTTCATCGGTCCGACAGTGAAGTTCACACTTCCCATCGTCGGCCTGGGCGTGGATGTTTCTGCTCTCTACGACCAGCGCGAAGGCAAGGCAAAAATATCAAGTGACAAGGCTGAAGTGGAAAGCGACAACACCATTAAGCAGCAACAAGTCGTCATCCCTATCAATCTCCGTTATGGAGTAGGTCTGGGGTCTACGGCGAGTGTGTTCTTCTTTGCTGGTCCTCAGTTCGGTTTCAACGTCGGCGACAAGACACAAACTCTCTACGAGCAGGTAGCAGACTGGCGACTGAAGTCGAGCAACTTCAGCGTCAATGTGGGCGCTGGCTTCATGCTGATGAGCCATCTGCAGCTCTCGGCCAACTACAACATCGCCTGTGGCCATACGGGCGACGTGGAGCTGAAGAGCACCGCCGCCGATGCTCTTAGCCAGATTGCCGGCTTCAAGAAAGGCTCACGCGCCAACGCATGGCAGATTGGCTTGGCCTATTATTTCTAAAGCGTCAAGGCGTTCGTCCAAGACAGAAGAAACGTTGCGTCCCCTGCGAGCGGATTCTCATCCTCTCGCAGGGGACGCTTCTTTGAAGACTATGTCTTTGCCTGATTTTAGTTGTCGTGATTTTGCTTGATCTTTCATCTACTATGCCTTGAAAAGTTGTCATTCAGTGTCCGCTGAGGGCAGAGGACTTCCCGGGAGCGGTCCCCCCCGGCAGCGACCTTATTACGACACACAACCTATGCGAGTCCCTATTAAGGATTGTCAATCCCATAAAATCAACCGCAAAGGTTGAAATTCTTTTCTTTCCTTGTCACAATCCATCGGAAATTATCGTTTACTATATAGAAATGACCATCAAGGAATTCAATCAGCGATTTGTCTCGCTACGGCCAGAGTTGGAAGCTGTGGCCAAAGCCATGGCTGGCAACGGGGACGACGCGGAGGACGCAGTGCAGGAAACCCTGCTGCGACTCTGGGTCAAGCGCGACTCGCTCGATGGCCATCCCAACCATAGGGCGCTGGCAATGACCTCGCTGAGGAACATCATTCGCGACAAATGGCGAAAGGACCAGCACGAGGCCACAGCACACGGCGAGCGGCTTGAGAACGTGGGCATGGAGAGTCCACCTATGTTCAACGACGAAATGGAAACCATCCGCTACATCGTGGACCATCTTCCCCCGCTCCAAGCCACGGTGTTCAGAATGAAGGAGATTGAGGGCTACGACAGCAAGGAAATCATTGCCATCACAGGATGTTCGGAGGCCAACCTCAGGCAACTGCTTTCCAGGGCCCGCAGAAAAATCAGAGAGGAGTTTGTCCGCCTCAATGGACACTAAACATCGCCTCAATGGATCAAAACAGTAAAACAATGAAGAAGAAAACCATACAGGAACTCATCGACCGCTATGAGGACGGAAAGACCACACTGCGCGAGGAAGCACGGCTGAGAGCGTATTTCGGACGTGACAACCTTGTAGTCCCAAAAGAATGGGAGATCTACAGGGCTCTGTTCCGCTATGAGACTAAGGAGCGGGGCGGTAGACGCAAGCTGCCCCTTTGGAGTGTTTGGACTGCCGTCGCGGCCTGTGGGGCACTGGCTTTGGCGCTGACCTTCGGCCATTCGTCGGGACCCGACAACTACGCCGTCATCAATGGCCACGTCATCACCAACAAGAAAGTGGTGGAGAAGGAAGCCGAGGACGCGCTGATGATGGTGCAGACGAATGACCGGGAAACATTCGACGCTATGTGTACAATGACGGAATAAAAGTGGAGGGAGATATGAGAAAACGAATTGCATTGATTTTGCTGACAGCCCTGAGTCTGTTAGTGCTGCATCCTGAAGTGGGATGGGCGCAACAGGGACTCAACGTGAACCGCATCTTCCAACAGTACGGCCACGCCAAGGGCTATAAGATGGTGGAGATGAACGATGCCAAGTTGAAGGGCTATGCACTCCACGTATACAAGTCGCTCGTCTTCAAACGGCAAAATGCCCAAATCGACGAGTGGCTGGGCCTGGATCGCAAGCGGGCAAGGAAAATCCGCGAAGTGGTGCAGGACGGAAAGGTGACGAGCGGCTACTACATGATGCCCCCACAGGATGGCTACAACCGCTACATCCTCTTCAGCAAGAATGGCCGGGGCGGCGGAGCGGTCATCTTCATTGAGGGACACCTGTCGCCCGATGACATTATGAAACTTTGTTACAGCAGAAACTAAAAAATACTGAGATATGAAGAAATTAATTCTATTGGCAGCCTTCATCCTGCCGTTGGCAGGCGAGGCGGCGAGCCTCAATGACACAACCCTTACCTATCGCGACAAGACCATCATTGTAAGAGACAGCGACGAACGCATCGCCATCGACGTGAGAAAAAGCGACGGTGAGGAAATGCAGAAGATTTCGAGTACGTCGTTTGTCGATGGGCAGGAGGTGGAGCAGGTGTATGTGACATCGCCTTTCATTCCCAATTCGGGCAAGCGCAAGCAGAATTTCGTCGGCTCTCTGCCCGGATTCTATCTTGGATTGTCCATTCCCGCCGGAGGCTCGTTTGGCTTTACTGGGGCTAACGACATGCACGCCATCGACCATAGGTGTGGGGAATTTGGCATTTCTGCCATCAATTTTGGCTTCCCACTCAACTACCAGCAGACCATTGGACTGGTCACCGCCATCCAGTTTGGCTTGGGAAAAATCAATTTCAACAAGCGCTACAAGTTTGACAATATAGAGGATAAGAACGAGGTAGTCCCCATTATAAGCGACAAGAAATTGAAAGGCAGTTGGTTGAAATACTCCTATCTCCGCATTCCTCTGCTGTTGGATTGGCAGAAGAAGGTGAACGGCGGAGGGCGTTTCGTCGTTGGTGCGGGTGTGTCGGTGGCCATGCGTAGTGCCATACACTCACGCTACAAGGACAGCGATGGCCGCCACAGCGTGACAAAGGATATCAACATCAACACGGTGGGACTTGGCTTTGATGCGCACGTTGGCTATGCGGGCATTCAACTTTATTTCCACACCGACCTCACTCCAATGTTCAACACCGCCAAGGCTCCCAAATGCTACAACACAAGTTTGGGCATCGGTTTCCTAATGTAACTTTATTTATCATGCACAATAAGCGTTCGCCGCACATGCAACCGGTTGGTTGGATGTGCGGTCGAACATTTCTTTAGGTCGGACTCTAAGAGGACCCTCATTCTACTTATTAATAGATGATGCTGCTGATGAGATAGGCCACGATGGTGGAAACAAACACACTGATAAGGCCAGGCATCATAAAACTGTGGTTCAAGAGGTATTTACCAATCACAGTGGTACCTGTGCGGTCGAAGTTCACCGTAGCAATATCTGAAGGATAATTGGGGATAAAGAAGTAGCCATAGACACTGGGCAGCACGCCGAGCAGCACCGGGCCCGGAATGCCCAACTTATAAGCCAAAGGCAACATGGCCACAACAACGGCTCCTTGAGAGTTGATCAGCACGGAAACGAGGAAGAATACAAAGGCTATGCTCCAGTTATACTTGGCAACGATATCAGCTAACATGAGTTTCATCTCGTCAAGATAATTGCTGAAGTATGTATCGGCCAACCACGCGATACCATAGATAGCCACCACAGCCACCATACCACTCTGCCACACAGCTCCCGCAACAGCCTTCTTGGGACTGGCCTTGCAGAACATGATCATCAGAGCAGCAGCGGAAATCATCACAATCTGAATCACCAAGTTCATCTTCAGCTTCACGGTGGTAGCCACAGTCACGCCTGGCAGCACCACATTGGCTGCCGCCAGCTCTTTCGGGGTCACGGTTACACCCGACGCTAACGTAACGTCCTTAGCACCGTCGATGGCCTTCACAGAGTCATAGGCTGGAAGGAGATTCTGAAACACTGCGAACATCACAATAACGGCCAAGGCTCCAAAGAAAATGTACACAGCACGGCGCGACTCCTTGGAGATCTTCTTGTCGAGCGTAGTAGCGGTTCCGCCATAGATATATTCCCTCTGCGCGGGATCCTGAAGTCGTTTTTGGAAGACAGGATCCTTATCGAGGTCGAGACCACGATGATAGGAGGCGGCCGCGGCACACATCAAGCCACAAACGCAGGCGGGTATCGTCACCATGAGCACCTGTGGAATGGTCACGTCGAAGCCGTTGGCGTTGGAAATGGTGACAAAAGCCACCACAGCCGCGGCGATGGGCGAGCAGGTGATACCGACCTGCGAAGCTATGGAGGCGACGCCGCAGGGACGCTCCGGACGGATTCCCTTCTTGATGGCGATGTCCACAATGATAGGCATAAGGGTGTAGACGACATGCCCTGTACCCACGAGCACTGTCAACGTGAAGGTGCACAAGGGAGCTAAAAACGTGATACGGTCGGGATGCTTACGCAATAATCGCTCGGCAATCTGAATCAACCAGTCCATACCGCCAGAGACCTGCAAGATGCCGGCACAGGTGACCGCCGCGATGATGATATAGATAACGTCGGTGGGCGGTGTGCCTGGCTTCAGCCCAAAACCGAAGACAAGTATGGCCAAACCGATGCCCGAAATAGCTCCCAAGGCAAGACTGCCATAGCGGGAACCAACGTAAAGAGCTAACAGTACGATGAGCAGCTCAATAATCATAGACGCTGTAATCATATAAAAATAGGTTTAAATTAATGGATTCAGAAGACAGAGGCCAAATGGGTTGTTCAATCATCTCTGCAAATATAACTTTTATTTCGCAAAATCGACAATCTTTGAGCAAAAAAAAACAGCTATGAGGTCCAAAGTTTTTTTCTTTCCTATAGCTGATCCATTATTTTTATTTACAGCGTTTTCCCCACAAAAAAACCGCAATTAACACGAACAATTGACTACTTGGCAGCAAAAACCGGAAATTGCATGAAATGTGTAATGAGCAGGTGAGCCGTTTGCCCGAAAACAACACGAAAATATAACATTTTATTCGTGGTTTTCCTTTTCCCGTTCGGATTTTAATTCGTATCTTTGCAAGCGTATCTAAGAAACTGGACAATCGCACAAAATTTCACAAAATTATTATAATGAGTTCGTTAACAATTGCAATTATTATCTGCTTTGTCATCGGCTATATGTTTATAGCGATGGAGAGCGTGACAAAGGTAAACAAGGCAGCCGTGGCCTTGTTGATGTTCGTAGTTTGTTGGACGCTGTTCATGATCAATCCGGGCAGTTACTTCCCCGGCATGGAAGGTCAGGACCTGATCAACGCCGTGAGTGCAAGTATTGAAGAACATTTGGGCAGTACCTCTACTACGCTTTTCTTCCTGATGGGTGCCATGACGATCGTGGAAATCGTCGACCAGAATGGTGGCTTCAACTGGGTACGCGACGTGATGCACACCAAGTCGAAGCGTGCTTTGTTGTGGCGCATTGCCATTATGACCTTCTTCCTTTCGGCCATCCTGGACAACCTGACGACGAGCATCGTTATGATTATGATTCTGCGCAAGCTTGTCCACGACCACAAGGATCGCATCATCTACGCTTCCTTGGTCATCATTGCGGCCAACTCGGGCGGTGCGTTCTCACCCATCGGCGACGTCACTACGATCATGCTGTGGAACAAGGGCGTAATCACCGCAGCGGGCGTGATCAGCGAGATTCTCGTGCCGAGTGTCATCTCCATGGTTGTCCCGGCGCTGATATTGCAGCTTGGACTCAAGGGAGAACTTTACAACGAAAATCCGATGAAGATGAAGAGCGACTATGAGGTGCTCGACTTCACCAGCACGCAGCGCAAGGCGGTGTTCTTCATCGGTGTAGGCGGCCTGATGTTCGTGCCTATCTTCAAGGCCATCACCCACCTTCCTCCGTTTGTAGGCATTCTGCTCGTTTTAGGTGTGCTGTGGACGGTGACCGAAATTTTCTACCGCAATCTCCATCGTCAGAACGACCGTGAGGGAACCCAGAAACGAGTGACCAACCTGCTGCACAACATCGACATGTCGACCATTCTCTTCTTCCTCGGCATTCTGATGGCCGTGGCCTGCTTGGAAGATGTGGGGGTACTGATCGCCTTAGGTAAATACCTCAACGAGGCCTTCAACGGCAATCACTATCTCGTGACAGGTATCATCGGTGTGCTGTCGAGCATCATCGACAACGTTCCTCTCGTAGCCGGTTGCATGGGCATGTACCCCGTGCAGGCTGTGGGCGACATGGCTGTAGACGGCATTTTCTGGCAACTGTTGGCCTACTGTGCCGGTGTGGGTGGCTCATTGCTCATCATCGGTTCGGCAGCCGGTGTGGTGGTGATGGGATTGGAAAAGATCACCTTCGGCTGGTACATGAAACATGTCTCCTGGATTGCTCTCGTTGGCTATTTAGCCGGCATAATCTCCTATTATATCATCCGCACGTACCTCTTCGTTACACCGCTATAATTTTTAGGGGCAACAGAAGAATCATCAGATAGCACAGAAGGAGTTGAAGGCATGAGTAGCGTGTGTTTTAACGGAACGGCTACCGTCTTCAACTCCTTTTTTCAAACAGAAGGAGCAGCACATCTGCCCGCCGGGTGGGATTTCCACCGCCAACAACACAGAGTACCATGAACCATCAAGACCAAAAAATTACTTGGCATGTTCTTGTAGTTATGAAAATTAATGCGTAACTTTGCAATATGAACCCACTACAATCCAATAACATTCACTGGAGCGAAAACATCATCGTCGCCGATGCCGAATATATCGACAAGGTGGCCTTCAACCTCACCGTCTATTTCGAGCGGGCACTCAACCGCCGCATACCCAAAGCCGACTTCTCCACATGGGCCATTGACGTGGCTTTGGACGGAGGCGTTCGCGAGGGCGAACATGAGACACAAGTGGTGTTGGTCCACGATAAAGACAAGCGCCAGATGGAATACTTCACTCCATCCGACTTCGAAAGAGATCTCAACGCCAAGGCTTTCCGCCATGAAAAATTCGGAGAGTTCATCGTGAACAGCCTGGCTGTTGAAAAGGGCTTCACGACCAAAGACAACTTTATGGCCGACATCGTCAGAACATTCTGCGACCAAGAGTCGGTCAAGCGAATCATGGTGGTTCCCGACAGTGAGGAGGGCGACGGCTACGAAGCCGTGAGCAGAATACTGCAACCCAAGGACGACGATGAAAAGCGCATCACTCTCTTCGCCATGCAGCCCATGCCGACGGGCAACTTCCGCCAGGAGATCCTTGGCTACTCGCTCATGAACGCTCTCGGAATCAGCGCGGACGAATTGAAATAAAAACAATACTTACAGAATATGGGACGAATACTAATGATTGGAGCTGGTGGCGTAGCCACCGTCGCAGCGTTCAAGATCGCTCAGAACGCTGATGTTTTCACAGAATTTATGATTGCCAGCCACCACAAGGAAAAATGCGACCGACTGGTGAAGGCCATCCACGATAAGGGATACACCATGGACATCAAGACCGCAGAGGTGGATGCCGACGACGTGGAACAGCTCAAGCAACTCTTCAACAGCTACAAGCCGGAGCTGGTCATCAATCTCGCTCTGCCTTATCAGGACCTGACCATTATGGACGCTTGCCTGGCCTGTGGTGTGAACTATCTCGACACGGCCAACTATGAGCCGAAAGATGAAGCCCACTTTGAATACAGCTGGCAGTGGGCCTATAAAGACCGTTTCGAAAAGGCTGGACTGACAGCTATCCTTGGCTGCGGTTTCGACCCGGGCGTGAGTGGCATCTATACAGCATATGCCGCCAAGCACGAGTTTGACGAGATACAATATCTCGACATCGTGGACTGCAACGCCGGTGATCACCACAAAGCTTTTGCCACGAACTTCAATCCCGAGATCAATATCCGCGAAATCACCCAGAAGGGTCTCTATTATGAGGATGGCAAATGGATAGAGACGGCACCCTTAGAGATTCACAAGCCTCTCACCTACCCTAACATCGGACCGCGTGAATCGTATCTGATGCACCACGAGGAACTGGAATCGCTCGTGAAAAACTATCCCACCATCAAGCGCGGCCGCTTCTGGATGACCTTCGGGCAGGCCTACCTGACTCATCTGCACGTGATCGAAGACATCGGCATGAGCCGTATCGACGAGGTGGAATACGAGGCTCCTCTGGCCGACGGCTCGGGCAAGACAGTGAAAGTAAAGATCGTTCCGCTGCAGTTCCTCAAAGCCGTTCTGCCCAATCCGCAGGATCTCGGTTCCAACTATGAGGGCGAAACGAGTATTGGCTGCCGCATCAGAGGACTGAAAAACGGCAAAGAGCACACCTATTATATTTACAACAACTGCAAGCACCAGGAAGCCTATAAGGAAACAGGTATGCAGGGGGTAAGCTACACCACAGGCGTGCCCGCCATGATCGGCGCAATGATGTTCGTGAAGGGCATCTGGCGCAAGCCGGGTGTGTGGAATGTAGAGAACTTCGACCCGGATCCCTTCATGGAGCAGCTCAACAAGCAGGGACTGCCCTGGCATGAGCTCCGCGACATCGACCTGGAACTTTAATAGGAGTGTTGGGAATAGAAGTTAGGAGACAGGAGTTGGGAGTTGCCCTCACACAACCTGCAACACCTCTACGTCCTAAGACACTTACACTACCCCACGACTCCAGTGCAACCCACGACTCCTACACCATAGACCTTTCTCTACACTCTCAAAAAAAACATCACAGAATGGCAAAGACAGAAGAAGAATTGGCTGCCGATAAGCAGGCAAAACTCAAGGAGCAGCAAGCGGGCAAGCTGAAGGCCCTACAAGCTGCCATGGCAAAGATAGAAAAAGACTTCGGCAAAGGCTCCATCATGCGCATGGACGACGAGCATGTGGAATCCGTCGACGTGATCCCTACGGGCAGCATCGGCCTCGACGCGGCATTGGGCGTTGGCGGCTACCCGCGCGGGCGCATCGTAGAAATCTACGGCCCGGAATCCTCAGGTAAGACAACACTGGCCATCCACGCCATCGCAGAGGTGCAGAAGTTGGGCGGCACAGCAGCCTTCATTGATGCCGAGCATGCCTTCGACCGCTTTTATGCTGAAAAACTTGGCGTCGACATGACCCAACTGTGGATCTCACAGCCCGACAACGGCGAGCAGGCACTGCAGATCGCCGATGAGCTCATCCGCTCCAGCGCTATCGACCTGTTGGTGGTCGACTCCGTGGCTGCCCTGACACCAAAGAAGGAAATCGACGGCGAGATGGGCGACAACGTGGTGGGCCTCCAAGCACGACTGATGAGTCAGGCCTTGCGCAAACTGACATCGTCGATCTCCAAAACCAATACATGCTGCATCTTCATCAACCAGCTGCGCGAGAAGATCGGTATCATGTTTGGCAATCCCGAGACGACGACCGGCGGTAACGCGCTGAAGTTCTATAGCTCTGTGCGTCTCGACATCCGCCGCGTGACGAGCATCAAGGACGGCGACAACGTGTTGGGCAACCAAGTGCGCGTCAAAGTGGTGAAAAACAAAGTGGCACCGCCTTTCCGCAAGGCTGAGTTCGAAATCATGTTCGGTGAGGGCATCTCCAAAGTTGGTGAGATTGTAGACCTCGGCACCGAATACAATATCATCCAGAAGAGCGGAAGCTGGTACAGCTACCAAGGCAGTAAACTCGCCCAAGGACGCGACGCAACGAAAAAGCTGTTGGCCGACAATCCGGAGCTTTGCGAAGAACTTGAGACCCAGATCAAGCAGGCCATCAGCGACAAGGCCAATGCCTGACCGGTCCTGCCGGAGTTTGGTCGGGCACTTCCCATCCCGATTCAACCGACACATTGAACAGCACACTTTTATAAAGCCTTCCCAGCGCATGGGGAGGCTTTTTTTCGTAGCAAGAACGACAAAAAGGATCACCATGTAACACAATCTTGCCGTTTGAGGATGCCGCACCTTTTACAACATCTCAAATCAGAAGTGAAAGACAAGAGAATTCTCCGTTAAATTGCATTAACATTAAAAAGAAAAGCAAGTAGCAAAGGACTGTAATTCGAAAAAAATCAGTAAATTTGCACGCAATAAATTTTAAAGGAGTTTTTATGTCATCATTTGTTGCAGACAAGATTGTAATGGACGGCCTTACTTTTGACGACGTCCTTCTTATTCCCGCTTATTCTTCAGTACTGCCCAAAGAGGTGGAGTTGAAAACGCGCTTTTCGCGCCACATCACGCTCAACGTACCCTTTGTGACAGCCGCCATGGACACTGTGACCGAATCCTCGATGGCCATAGCCATCGCACGCGAGGGCGGTATCGGCGTAATACACAAGAACATGACGATCGACGACCAGGCTCGCCAGGTAGCCATCGTAAAACGTGCTGAGAACGGTATGATCTACGATCCGGTGACGATCAAGCAAGGGCGTACGGTGAAGGACGCACTGGCCATGATGCACGACTACCACATTGGTGGCATTCCCGTAGTTGACGACGAAAACCACCTCGTGGGAATTGTCACGAACCGCGACCTGCGTTTCGAGCAGCACATGGACAAGCTCATCGACGACGTGATGACCAAGGACAACCTCGTCACTACAACCCAACAGACCGATCTGCACGCTGCCGCAAAGATACTGCAAGAGAACAAGATCGAGAAACTTCCCGTGGTGGACCATCAGAACCATCTTGTTGGGCTCATCACCTACAAAGATATTACCAAGGCCAAGGATAAGCCCATGGCCTGCAAGGACGAGAAAGGCCGCCTGCGCGTAGCAGCCGGCGTGGGCGTCACCGTCGACACGATGGAACGCGCACAGGCTTTGGTCGAGGCCGGAGTAGACGCCATCGTCATCGATACCGCCCACGGTCATTCTGCCGGTGTGGTGGGCAAACTGCACGAAGTGAAGAACGCCTTCCCCCATCTCGACGTTGTGGTGGGCAATATCGCCACAGGCGAGGCTGCACGCTATCTCGTTGAAAACGGTGCCGATGCCGTCAAGGTGGGTATCGGTCCGGGATCCATCTGCACCACACGCGTCGTTGCCGGTGTCGGCGTGCCTCAGCTCTCGGCCGTCTACGATGTCTTCTCCGCACTGCAGGGCACCGACGTGCCCATCATCGCCGACGGCGGTCTGCGCTATTCGGGCGACATTGTGAAGGCACTTGCTGCCGGCGGCAGCTGTGTGATGATCGGCTCTCTCGTTGCCGGTACTGAGGAAAGCCCCGGTGACACCATTATCTTCAACGGCCGTAAGTTCAAAGCTTACCGCGGTATGGGCTCGCTCGAAGCTATGGAGCAAAAGAACGGCTCACGCGACCGTTATTTCCAGAACGACATCCGAGATGCCAAGAAGCTCGTGCCCGAAGGCATCGCCGGACGTGTGCCCTACAAGGGAACCGTACAGGAAGTGATCTATCAGCTCGTTGGCGGTCTGCGCTCTGGTATGGGATATTGTGGATCTGCCAACATCGAGAAGCTCCACGATGCTAAGTTTGTGCGCATCACCAATGCCGGTGTGTTAGAGAGCCATCCCCACGACATCACCATCACCAGTGAGGCACCCAACTACTCACGCCCCGAATAATGGCAAACATTACCTATCATATATTGCTTTAGGAAAGATGCGCGTGGCCCCGGCAAGGACCGCACGCATCCTTTTTTAATTTGAAGAAACCATCAATGAAATCGAAAATTCTATTTGCTGCATGGCTATTGTCAGCACTTTCGGCAACAGCCCAGACCAACGACCCCATCATCATGACCATCAATGGTGAGAACGTGACAAGGTCGGAATTTGAATATTCCTACAATAAGAACAACACCGAGGGGGTCATCGACAAGAAGAGCGTGAAGGATTACATTCCGCTGTTTATCGACTACAAACTTAAAGTGGATGCCGCCAAGGCTGCCAAACTCGACACACTGACATCTTTCAAAAAGGAATTTTTAGGCTACCGCGACCAGCAGGTGCGCCCATCGTTCATCAACGACGCCGACGTGGAGGCTGAGGCCCGGAAAATTTACCGCGAAACCCAACAGCGTATCGATTCTACCGGCGGACTGATAAAACCGGCCCACATCCTCTTTATGGCCAGACAGCGCGATTCGCAGGCTAAATGGGACGAGGCACAGCAGCGCGCCGACTCGGTATACAACGTGCTTCTGCATGGAGGCAACTTCGCCGAACTGGCCAAGAAATACTCGCAGGATCCCGGCTCTGCCAATAAAGGAGGCGAACTGGGATGGCTGCAAAAAGGCGCATTGGTGAAAGAGTTTGAAGACGCGGCTTACTCGATGAAAAAAGGCGATATCAGCAAACCCGTAAAGACGCCCTTCGGCTATCATATCATCAAGCTTGAAGACAAGCGCATGTTCTTTCCCTACGACTCTGTGAAGGCCGACATTCACCGCTTTATCGAACAGCGCGGACTGCGCGAGATGATCATCAACCAGAAACTCGACTCGTTGGCCAAGGCCAATCCCGGAACAAAGGGTGAGGATTTCGTCGACAAGCGACTGGCTGAAATGGAACAGAAAGACCCCAACCTGAAATACCTCGTGCAGGAATATCACGACGGACTGCTGCTCTACGAAATCAGCAACCGCACCGTGTGGGACAAGGCCGCAAAAGACGAGGCCGGTCTGGAGGCTTTCTTCAAGAAGAACAAGAAGAACTATAAATGGGACGCTCCGCGTTTCAAGGGGATCGCTTACCACGTGAAGAAGCAGGCCGATGTGGAGAATGTGAAGAATGCCGTCAAGGGACAGCCGTTCAACAAGTGGGCCGACGTGCTGCGTAAGGAGTTCAACAGCGACTCGGTGCAGATTCGTGTAGAAAAGGGTATCTTCAAGTTGGGCGACAACGCTCTCGTAGACCACGAGATTTTCAAGAAGGACACAACGGCGAAGACCAATCCCAAATATCCCATCGATGCCGTCTACGGCAAGGTCATCAAGGCTCCACAGGAGATGGATGATGTGCGCGGCCTTGTCGTGGCCGACTATCAGGAAGCCCTCGAAAAGAAATGGATGGAGGGACTACGTCGCAAAGCCACAATCAAAGTATACGACGACGTGGTGGATACGGTGAACAAACACTGATCAACGGAAAGACACCAACAGCCGTTATGCAGAACGGCAACATAAGATTTTTGCAGGGTGCATTCTCTTGTCGGAGAATGCACCCTTTTTTATTGCAGCAGCACTCCCATCCTTCTATATGACTATACGTTATTGCTGGATTACTATACCGTTAGTACTGTTTTGTAGAGAGTAGGTGCGGCCTCCCGCCTTTACTCCTCTCTTGTTCTGTTATGTTTTTGCTTACGCAGCGGCTGTATCAACCATAAACGTGACTAAGCCGCACATGTATCAACCAAATATAAAAGTAATGTTTAACCGGGTCAACCAACATTAAAAATAAGGCTTAAAGTAATCAACCAAAAACGTTAAACTACAACGGAAAACGAGAAAGATCTTGAGTGGCGGAAGCCACACGACGATACGGCGGAAGCCATACGATGATGCGGCGAATGCCACACGACGATGCGGCGGAAGCCACACGACGATGCGGCGGAAGCCACACGATGATGCGGCGAATGCCACACGATGATGCGGCGAATGCCACACGACATAGGCATAGGGGCGCATTTTGCTAATTCCCCATACATAAAGAACCCCTGAAGCGATCGGGAGGAAACCAGGAAAAAAGGCCAACTCGACAAAGCGAAAACAAAAAATAACGATTTTTGTTTGCGTGCCGTTGTTCTATTTATTAACTTTGCACACAAATGACACTTTTCCCGCCATCCTGTCACTTTTCGTAACGACTGCGGGAAATGGAAAACAATAAATAAGAAGATGAAACTACAGACAATAGGCAAAGCTTTCGCTGCAACGCTCTTCACCGTGGGTGCGACAACAATTTCCACCGCCACCAACGGCAACATGCATTGGGCCGGGACCGCGGAGAACGATACCACGACCACAACGATGAAGACTACCACCGACAGTATTCCCGAATCAAGCGTCATCGACGAAGTGATTTGGGTAGTGGGCGACGAACCCATTCTGAAATCCGACGTCGAAGTGGCACGGATGCAGATGGAGATGGAAGGAGAGAAAATCGACGGTGACCCCGACTTCCGAGTGCCAGAGCAGCTCGCCATACAGAAGCTCTTCCTCCATCAGGCCGAGCTCGACTCCGTCCAGGTGACCGATGCCGAGGTGACCAACGGCGTGGAACGGCAACTCAACGCATGGATCCAGGCCGTTGGCTCACGCGAGAAACTTGAGGAATACCGCGGACAAAGCATCACAGCCATCCGCGAAGGCCTGCGCACCGACTATCGCAACCAGCTCCTCATCCAGGAAGAACGCAAGAAAATCGTCGGCGACATTGCAGTGACACCGGCCGACGTGCGCCGCTATTTTGAGAAATTACCCGCCGACAGCCTGCCTTATGTGCCCACAGAGGTGGAAGTGCAGATCCTGATGCAGCACCCCAAGATACCGCAAGAGGAGATCAACCGCGTGAAAGACCGTCTGCGCGAGTTCACCGACCGCATCAACAAGGGTGAGACGACATTCGCCACACTGGCGCGCCTCTATTCAGAAGACGGTTCGGCACGCCAAGGCGGTGAGCTGGGCTACATGGGCCGAGGCATTCTCGACCCGGCCTTTGCGCAGGTGGCGTTCAACCTGACTGATCCAAAGAAGGTCTCCAAGATTGTAGAGTCGGAATTCGGTTTCCATATCATCCAGCTCATCGACAAGCGGGGCGACAAGGTCAACGTGCGCCACATCCTGCTCAAGCCCAGGGTGCCACAGACAGCCATCGACACTACCCTCCACACACTCGACTCCATACGCACCGACATCAAACGCGGCAAATTTACGTTTGACGATGCCTGCACTTATCTCTCTGACGACAAGAACACGCGCAACAACCACGGCCTGATGGCTTTCGACGACCAGGAGAACCAGCAGCGCACGAGCCGCTTCCAGATGAAGGATCTCCCCACAGAGGTGGCCCGCGAGGTGGAAGGACTTGAGGTGGACAGCATCTCTGAGCCTTTCCAGATGATCGACAAGAACGGAAAGACCGCCTGCGCCATTGTCAAGCTCAAGAGCCGGCGCAACGGACACCGAGCCGACATCAAGGAAGACTTCCAGGTGATGAAGAATGTCGTGATGAACAAAATGCGCGAGGACAAAATCAGAGAATGGATTCAAAATAAAATCAACCATACCTATATTTGGATGGCCGACCACTATCGGAACGGCGATTACGAATACAAAGGATGGGTGAAGAAATGACAAGAAAGACACATCTTTACAACTGCATAAAAGGGCATAGAATCGGCATGTCGACGATTCTATGCCTCTTTGCGCTTGCCATGGCAGCAGGCATCCAGTCGCCCCTGCGCCATCGCAAGCCGACACGGAAGGCCGCCGAAGAGCGCATCCTCTTAGTGCATGCCGATGAGCTGAGGTACAACCAGTTTGGCCCGGCCCCCGGAGCGCAAATCGTCAAGGGCAAGGTGCACTTCACCCATGCCGGTCAGCAACTGTGGTGCGACAGCGCCTATTTCTATCAGGCCTCCAACTCGGTGAAAGCCTTTGGCCACGTGAGATACAACGACGGCGACACGCTCTCGCTCTCCTGCGCACGGGCAGCCTATGACGGAATGGCCCAGATGCTCACGGCACGCCAGAACGTGGTGCTGAAGCATCGCCGGCAAACCCTCTTTTGCGACAGCCTCAACTTCAACCGGCTGGAGAACTATGCCTATTTCTTTGAAGGCGGAAAACTCGTCGACGGCGACGATAAGCTCGTGGCCGACTGGGGAGGCTACCGCCCCGACCGCCGCGAAGCGGAGTTCTATTTCAAAGTGCACATGTACAACGGCAAGCGTGACATCCACACCGACACGCTCTACTACGACATCGCGAAGTCCATGGCCCATGTGCTCGGACCGTCGACCATCAAGAGCAAAACGACTACGGTAAGGACCTCTGATGCCTGGTTCAACTCTCGCACCGACTATTCGCGTATGTACCACCGTTCAACCATCATCGACCAAGGCCGTGAAATCACGGGCGACAGCCTTTTCCACAACGACAAGACCGGACTGAGCCGTGCCTTCGGCAACGTTGTCTACAAAGACGTCAAGCGCAAGAACCAGCTCAACTGCGGCCATCTGGAATACAACGACAAGACCGGCTACGGATTTGCCACCCAACGGCCTTTGGCTATGGACTATTCGCAGAAAGACACGCTTTGGGTACACAGCGACACGATGAAGGTGTTCACCTACCACATCAATACCGACTCTACCTATCGCATCCTTCGAGCCTACGACAACGTGAGAGCCTTCCGCAACGACCTCCAGTCGGTATGCGGACTGTTGGTAGGCGACTCGCGCGACTCCTGCCTGACTCTACTGAGGGACCCCGTGGCCTGGAGCGGCAGTCGCCAGATATTCGGCGACAGTATCAAGATATTCATGAACGACTCCACGGTGCGTCAAGTGCAGGTGTTGGGGCAAGCATTCTCTATAGAGCAGTTCGACGACAAGGATCATTTCAACCAAGTCAGCTCAAAATATATGGTGTCGGATTTCGTCGACGGCAACATCCGCCGCAACACCAACATCGGCAACGTGCTTTCGATCTACTTTCCTGTGGATGACAAGGACACGACCATCATCGGACTGAACTATATGGAGACCGATACCATGAGGATGTATATCTCTGAAGCCCGCAAACTGGAGAAGATTGTCTGTAGCAAGACACAGGCCACCACTTACCCCATGACGCAGATTCCTCCCGGCAAGTCGAAGCTTCCCGGATTCCAATGGTTTGACAATCTGCGCCCCAAAGACAAAAGCGATCTCTTCCGCCGCGCGGAAAAGACCGAGGAACAAAAGCTGAAGCCCACCGACCGACAGGCGGCTCCGCTGCAAAATTTATAAACAGGACATTCAATCATGAGTGATATCATTCAACTGCTGCCCGATTCGGTAGCCAACCAAATTGCCGCCGGCGAAGTGATCCAGCGTCCCGCTTCGGTGGTAAAGGAACTGGTGGAAAATGCCATCGACGCCGGTGCCAAGCGCATCGACGTCATCATCCAGGATGCCGGCCGCACGTCGATACAGGTGATCGACGATGGCAAGGGCATGTCGGAGACCGATGCCCGACTGGCTTTCGAACGTCACGCCACATCAAAAATCCGCCAGGCCGACGACCTCTTCTCGCTGCAGACCATGGGATTCCGCGGCGAAGCCCTCGCTTCCATTGCCGCTGTGGCACAAGTGGAACTGAAAACCCGTCAGCAACAAGACGAAGTGGGAACAAAGCTCAGCGTGTCGGGATCAAGATTCAGCAAGTCAGAACCCTGCTCCTGCCCTGTGGGAAGCAACTTCATGGTGAACAACCTGTTTTTCAATGTTCCGGCAAGACGCAAGTTCCTCAAATCCAATGCCACGGAGATGAACAACATCATTGCCGCTTTTGAGCGTATCGTGCTGGTCTATCCACAGCTGATGTTCACGCTCACCTCCAACGGCGTCGAGACTTACTGCCTGCGCCCCGGCAACACCCGCCAACGGATAGTGGATGTTTTCGGAAAGCGTATCAACCAAGACCTTCTACCCGTGAAGGTAGACACGACGATATGCCGTATCAACGGATTTGTGGGCAAACCGGAATCCGCCAAGCGGAAAGGTCCGAAACAGTTCTTTTTCACCAACGGCCGCTACATGCGCCATCCCTATTTCCATAAAGCGATCATGCAAGCCTACGACAGGCTGATACCGGAAGGCGAGCAGACTCCCTACTTTGTCTATTTCGACATGGATCCGCACGACATCGACGTGAACATCCACCCCACGAAAACCGAAATAAAATTCGACAACGAGCAGGCTGTGTGGCAGATTCTCAACGCCGCCGTAAAGGAAAGCGTAGGGATGTACAGCAATGCGACGACCATAGACTTCGACACCGAGGGCAAGCCCGACATTCCCATCTTTGACCCAAAGTCGGACACCGATATGCCTAAGGTAGAATTCAACCCCCAATACAACCCCTTTGCCGAGCTCTCACCCAAACCGGCCAACTCCTCCAAGAGCTGGCAGCCTTCGGCCACAGACCAAAGTCGTGTGCCCGACAAGTGGGAGAAACTCTACGAAGGACTAAAACCCACACAGCCACAGCAACTTAGCATGTTCGGCGATGATGCGGAAACCGACGAGGAGAACGTAGCTGCCGAGAAGTCACCCACACACTACCAGTACAAAGGCCGTTTCATCATGACAGCCGTAAAATCCGGACTTATGGTGATCGACCAGCACCGCGCTCACGTGCGTATCCTTTATGAAAAATATCTGAAACGACTCGGTGCTCACAAATTCGAGTCGCAACGATTGCTGTTTCCCGAAATTGTCCAACTCTCGCCACAAGAAGTCAACACCCTCAACGAAGTAATGAACGACTTCCACGAAATGGGATTCGAACTCACCGACATGGCAGGGGGAAGCTACTCTATTCAGTCGGTACCAGTGGGAGTGGACGGAGTCAACTATGCCGCGTTGGTGACCGACATGCTGGCGCAGGCACAGGAAAAAGCAGGCGCACTGAAAGAAGACGTGCGCAAGAGCATGGCTCTCACGCTGGCGCGCAACGCGGCCATCCCTGTAGGACAGGTGTTGAGCAACATCGAGATGGAAAACATCGTCAACAGTCTTTTTGCCTGCGAGAATGTCAACCACACACCAGACGGCAAGAAAATCCTTGCCATTCTGCGCCAGCAGGAAATAGACCACCTCTTTGAATGATAACAGTAGAAGCCGACCAAAGGGAAAATATTCATCCTTTTTTTGAGCACCCGACGGAGAAAAAGCCTCTAATCATTTGATATAAAGCAAAATTTTACATCAAAATAAAGGTTTTCAGCAAAAAGGGTTCGAAGTTTAGGAATTAATTATTAACTTTGCAGCGGATTCGCTACGGACGAAGCCATCTTTGAACATTATTGTATTAAAATAAAAAGGTTATGAAAAAATTATTTATCGTATTGGCTTTGGCTGGCATGTCACTGACTTCGATGGCGCAGGAGGATCCTACGCTGAAGTATAGCGTTGCCACCAATTCTTTCTGGAGCAACTGGTTTATTCAGGCTGGTGCAGAATGGAACGCTTGGTATTCCAACGAGGAGCACGGACTGGGCTTGGCTCGCAGTCCTTTCAAGAAGTTCCGCTCCAACCCCGGTGCATCTATCGCTATCGGTAAGTGGTTCACTCCGGGTATCGCACTCCGTACCAAACTGCAGGGTATCTGGGGCAAGACTGTGACCGACGCTGACAACTACGGTAACCACAACAGCTTCTGGACTCTGAACGAGCACGTTATGTTCAACCTGAGCAACCTCATCTATGGCTACAACCCCAACCGTGTTTGGAACCTGATTCCCTTCGCCGGTGCTGGTATCAGCCGTACAATGACTTACAACCTCTATGCTATGCAGCTGAGCGTAGGTCTGCAGAGCTCATGGAAACTGAACAAGCACCTCAACATCTATCTCGAAGGCGGCTGGAATCGTCTTGAGGGCGATGTTGACGGTATCGAAAAATCCAACGGTCAGCGCGGTTGGGACTCTCACGACAACATGTTCTATGCTGAGTTGGGTCTGAACTTTAACCTTGGCAAGGCTACATGGAACAAGGTTCCCGATGTTGACGCTATCAAGGCTCTCTCTCAGAGCCAGATCGATGCCCTGCAGAAGCAGCTCGACGACGCCAACGCAGAGAACGCTCGCCTGAAGAACATGCTGGCCAACCAGAAGAACGCCGGTCAGAGCGTCAAGGAATATGTTACCACTCCGGTATCTGTATTCTTCAACATCAACAAGACCAAGATTGCTTCTCAGAAGGATCTCGTAAACGTACGCGCCCTGGCCAACTATGCTAAGGACAACAATTCTAAGCTGCTCGTTACCGGTTATGCCGACAGCGCTACGGGTACTCCCGCTATCAACCAGAGACTGTCTGAAGGCCGTGCCAATACAGTGGCAGAGGAACTTGTTAAGATGGGTGTAAGCCGCGACAACATCTCTACCGCTGCTAAGGGTGGCGTTGATGACCTGTCTCCGGTTTCCTTCAACCGTCGTGCAACTGTTCAGGTTACAGAATAATTCCTACTTAGGACAAGACATACAAGAGTGCCGCTTGGAAGAGTGGCACTCTTTTTTTGTATTCAACAAGCTTCCGTAGGACAAATACAAAGAGAGTAATCACCTGCCCATGCGGACACAAGTACCGTGGGCAAGCTGCGCAACATACTGATAATAAGCAGTGAAAACCACCTTGCCAAAAAAGCGTAAGCCCTATACCTGAAAACTTTTATAGAAAAAAGTTCCAAAAAAATTTGGAATAACGAAAGAAAAGCAGTACCTTTGCACTCGCTTACAAGAAGCAAGGGCGTTTAGCTCAGTTGGTTTAGAGCATCTGCCTTACAAGCAGAGGGTCGGCGGTTCGAATCCGTCAACGCCCACAGGGGTGTTTCCCTGTGGCCTTTCGGGGCCGCAGGGATTATTTTTTTATATATTCCCAAGGGAGGATTCGTGCACGAAACTCACCACTTTCAGCCGTTTTATGTTTTTTTTACGCAGTAAAAGAGTATAAGTCCCATAAATTTATTAAATTTGCAACCATAAAAAATACGTATTTTTCATATTTATATGACACTTGACACATTGACGGCCATTTCGCCTATCGACGGCCGTTACAGAAGTAAAACCGAGCCTTTGGCCAATTATTTTTCAGAGTATGCGCTCATCCGCTATCGTCTGAGAGTGGAAATTGAATATTTCATTACCCTTTGCGAGCTGCCTCTTCCACAACTGGCAGATATGGATCATCGGCTCTTCGACCGACTGAGAGACATTTACCGCAACTTCAATGAAGAGAACGCTCGTCGCGTTAAGGATATCGAGAAAATCACCAACCACGACGTGAAGGCCGTGGAATACTTCATCAAGGAAGAATTCGACAAAATCGGCGGACTCGATGACTACAAGGAGTTCGTACATTTTGGCTTGACCTCACAAGACATCAACAACACCAGTGTACCCCTCTCCATCAAGGACGCCCTCGACGAGGTATATTACCCCCAATTGCAGGAACTCATTGATCAGCTGCGCGCCTATGCCGAGGAATGGAAAGACGTGCCCATGCTGGCAAAGACCCACGGACAGCCCGCCTCTCCTACGCGTCTGGGCAAGGAAATCATGGTGTTTGTCTACCGACTGGAGGAACAGCGTCAGTCGCTCAAGCAGTGTAAACTGACAGCCAAGTTCGGTGGCGCAACAGGAAATTTCAATGCCCATCACGTGGCCTATCCGGAATACGACTGGCGCGCCTTTGGCAACAACTTCGTGAAAGAGAAACTTGGTCTTGAGCGCGAGCAGTGGACAACCCAAATCAGCAATTATGACCATTTGGGCAGCGTCTTTGATGCCCTGCGCCGCATCAACACCATCATCATTGACATGGACCGTGACTTCTGGATGTATATCTCCATGGAATACTTCAAGCAGAAGATCAAGGCCGGAGAAGTGGGATCAAGTGCTATGCCCCACAAGGTCAACCCCATCGACTTTGAGAACAGTGAGGGCAATCTCGGCATCTCAAACGCTTTCCTGCAGTTCCTGGCCGCAAAGTTGCCCGTGAGCCGATTGCAGCGCGACCTCACCGACTCCACTGTGCTCCGCAATATCGGTGTGCCTTTGGGCCACACGCTCATCGCCATCCAAAGCACACTAAAAGGACTGCGCAAGCTTATCCTCAACGAGGACAAAATTGACGCCGACCTCGACAATACATGGGCTGTGGTGGCCGAAGCCATTCAGACCATCCTGCGCCGCGAGGGCTACCCTCATCCCTACGAGGCTCTCAAAGCGCTTACACGCACCAACAAGAAAATGACAGAGGAGACAATCCATGAATTCATCCAGGGACTGGACGTGAGCGATAAGGTAAAGAAAGAACTCATGAGCATCACCCCTCACAACTATTACGGAATTTAATCATTTTTCCATCAAATCATATCATCAAACAGACGCCTTGGAAGCGTCACTTAGAGAGTTAGTATCAGTATTAATAACCCAGCCGTGAGGCTAATCAAACAATTGCTACAATGGATTCAGAAGAATTGCAGAACAAAAACCAGGAATCTACTGCTGACCAGACCAGCAGCCGCGAGGGCTACAAGCCAGCAGGAAGTTATCAGAAGGATGGCGGCACTACCGCACCCCATCCCCAGCGTCCACGCATTCACACACAGCGTGCCTATAGTTCAGACATTCGCACAACAAGCAACGATGAGGGCGGATTCCGTCCGGAAGGATTCGGCACCGCACTTGGCAGCAGCCAGCAGCGTCCGCGCACAACAAGCTACCGCCCACGTTACGGCAGCAGCGACCCCAACGCAGGACACAGCTACGGCCAGCGTCCGCAGCAGGGCTACCGTCCTCGTTACAACAATAACACGACAACACCGGGCGAGCACCGTCCCGTCTACGGGCAGCGCCCACAACAGGGCGGCTATGGACAGCGCCCTCAGCAGGGCGGCTACGGTCAGCGCCCACAGCAGGGCGGCTACGGTCAACGTCCACAGCAGGGCGGCTACGGTCAGCGTCCGCAACAAGGCGGCTACGGACAGCGTCCGCAACAGGGCGGCTACGGACAGCGTCCGCAACAGGGCGGCTACGGACAGCGTCCGCAACAGGGCGGCTACGGACAGCAGCGTCGTCCGGGCGGCTACGGACAGCAGCGCCAGGGTGGCTATGGTCAACGTCCTCAGCAAGGCGGCTACCGCCAAGGAGGCTACGGACAGCGTCCACAATATCGCCAACACTCTGCCGACTATGATCCGAACGCTAAGTACAGCATGAAAAAGCGTATCGAGTACAAGGAAGAGAACGTAGATCCCAATGAGCCCATCCGCCTCAACAAATACCTTGCCAACGCTGGAGTCTGCTCACGTCGTGAGGCCGATGAATTCATCCAGGCTGGAGTTGTTTCGGTAAACGGTGTCGTCGTTACCGAATTGGGCAGCAAGGTAACCCGCAACGATGAGGTAAAATTCCACGATACTCCCATCACACTTGAAAAGAAAGTCTATGTCCTGCTCAATAAGCCTAAGGACTATGTCACGACAAGCGATGATCCTCAGCAGCGCAAAACTGTAATGGATCTCGTCAAGAACGCTTGCCCCGAGCGTATCTATCCCGTAGGGCGCCTGGATCGCAACACTACCGGAGTTTTGTTGCTCACCAACGACGGCGACCTGGCCAGCAAGCTGACTCATCCTAAGTTCCTCAAGAAGAAAGTTTATCACGTCTATCTTGACAAGCCCGTCACTGAGCACGACATACAACAAATCGCTGAAGGCATCGAGTTGGAAGATGGCGAGGTACATGCCGATGCTATCGAGTACGCCGACGAGCAAGACAAGAACCAAGTAGGCATTGAGATTCACTCGGGCAAGAACCGCATCGTGCGCCGTATCTTCGAGCACTTAGGCTACCGTGTCGTGAAACTTGACCGCGTACAGTTCGCAGGACTCACAAAGAAGAATCTCCGTCGAGGCGACTGGCGCTTCCTCACCCAGAAAGAAGTAGAAATGCTTCGCTCGGGAATGTTCGAATAATCCTATTTTACATACAGTTTACAAGCGGCGTGACCGCGGGGAATGCGCCAATCCACTTTTTGGCGCATTCCTCTTCTTTTTCTGCACTTTGCAACAGGAAAGGACAATTTGCCAGCCGCTTTTTCCCAACAAAGCAATTATAATGGAAAGAACAAAAGTGATCGATGCATTGCACAGCACCGATTTCGGTAAAGACATCACCGTTAAAGGATGGGTTCGCTCCCATCGCAGTAGTAAATCCGTTGACTTCATTGCACTCAACGACGGTTCCACCATCAATAATATTCAAGTTGTCGTAGACCCATCAAAGTTTGACGAGGAGATGCTGAAGAGCATCACCACTGGTGCTTGCATACGTGCTACGGGCAAGTTAGTGGAGAGTCAGGGCAAAGGACAAAACTGCGAAGTACAATGCAACGAGTTGGAAATCTACGGACTCTGCCCCAGTGACTACCCCATGCAGAAGAAAGGACAAAGCTTCGAATACATGCGCCAATATGCCCATCTGCGTCTGCGCACCAACACCTTCGGTGCCGTAATGCGAATCCGCCACAACATGGCTATGGCCATCCACACCTATTTTCACGAGCATGGATTCTACTATTTCAACACCCCGCTCATCACCTCCAGCGATGCAGAGGGCGCCGGCGAGATGTTCCAAGTGACGACTCTCGATCTCGACCGCGTGGCAAAGGGCGGCAAGGTAGAATACGACCGTGACTTCTTCGGTAAGAAAGCCAACCTCACTGTGAGCGGACAGCTTGAAGGTGAGTTGGGGGCCACTGCACTTGGCGCTATCTATACCTTCGGCCCGACCTTCCGCGCCGAGAACTCCAACACGCCCCGCCACTTGGCTGAGTTCTGGATGATAGAGCCGGAAGTGGCCTTCATGGACAAGGAGGAACTGATGGCCCTTGAGGAGGACTTCATTAAATACTGTGTCAACTGGGCTTTGAACAACTGCAAGGATGACCTGGCCTTCCTCAACAAGATGATAGACAAGAATCTGATCGCCACTTTGGAGTCTGTCGTGAAGGAATCCTTCGTTCACCTCACCTACACCGACGGTATCAAGATTCTGCAGGAAGCTGCCGCAAAGGGACACAAATTCGAATTCCCCGTTTCAGGCTGGGGCATGGATCTGGCCAGCGAGCACGAGCGCTATCTCGTAGAGGAGCACTTCAAGCGCCCCGTAATCATGACCGACTATCCCAGCGAGATCAAAGCCTTCTACATGAAGAAGAATCCCGATGGCAAGACCATGCAGGGCACGGATGTACTCTTCCCACGCATCGGCGAAATCATTGGCGGCTCTGTTCGTGAGGAGAACTACCAGAAGCTCGTCGACGAAATAGAAGCACGCGGTATGCAGGAGAGCACCTACAGCTGGTATCTCGACACCCGCAAGTACGGATCATGCCCGCACGCCGGCTTCGGTTTGGGCTTCGAGCGTCTGATTCTCTTCGTTACGGGTATGCAAAACATACGTGACGTCATTCCATTCCCACGCACACCGAAAAACTGCGAATTCTAAATTCATGAACATAGAGATCCGAAGGGATTTCTCTATTCCCGAAGACGCTAAGTCAAGAAATTAAACAATAACAACGATAAACAATGGGAAAAATCATACTCACCGGCGACCGACCTACAGGCAAGTTGCATCTTGGCCACTATGTAGGAAGCCTTCGCCGACGTGTTGAACTGCAGAATGCCGGCGACTACGACCGCATGTTTGTCTTTATGGCCGACGTGCAGGCCCTCACCGACAATGCCGACAACCCCGAGAAAATAAGGCAGAACATTATAGAGGTGGCACTCGACTACCTCTCTTGCGGCCTCACCCCCGAAAAGTGCACGCTCTATATCCAAAGTCAGATTCCTGAACTGGCTGAGCTGACAGTCTATCTGATGAATCTTATCAGTGTGAGCCGCGTACAGCGCAATCCCACAGTGAAGACGGAAATCAAGATGCGAAACTTCGAGGCCAACATTCCGTTAGGATTCTTCTGCTATCCAGTGTCCCAGGCTGCAGACATCACAGCCTTCAAGGCGACTACAGTGCCGGCCGGCGAAGATCAGGAGCCAATGATCGAGGTGACCCGTGAGCTCGTGCGCCGCTTCAACCAGATCTATTCGCCGGTTCTCGTGGAGCCGAACATCATGTTGCCAGAAAACGCCACAGCCCGGCGCCTCCCAGGCACAGACGGCAAGGAGAAGATGAGCAAGAGCCTTGGCAACTGCATCTACCTGTCAGACGACAAGGACACGCTGTGGCAGAAGGTGCGCTCGATGTACACCGACCCCACCCACGTCAACGTCTCCGACCCCGGACACGTGGAAGGGAACGCAGTCTTCACCTATCTGGAGGCTTTCTCCACAGACCAGGACTTTGCCGACTTCTGGCCGGAATACAAGAATCTGGATGAGCTGAAAGCCGCCTACACCCATGGAGGTGTGGGCGACATGAAATGCAAAAAGCTGCTCAACAACATTCTCAACCGCATTCTGGAACCCATCCGCCAGCGCAGACATGAACTGGAACAAGATATTCCTGCCATCTACGACATCCTCCGCAAAGGATCTGAGCAGGCGCGGGAATACGCCGCACAGACCATGGATGAGGTGAGGAAAGCCATGCAGATCGACTATTTCAACGACACGGAGCTGATACGCCAGCAACAAGAACGTTTCAACACTAAATAACGACCAAAAGCCGCAACCTCGTCAGGGGTTGTGGCTTTTTTCTTTTATTTTTTATGACATCAAATTCCATACGACTCATCATTCTCGACTTCGACGGAACATTAGCCGATACGAGCCGCGTCATTATTGCCACCATGCAGGCAACCCTCAAGCAAATGAACATGACGATACCCAACGCCGAGCAGGTGAAAAGCGTCATTGGTCTGCCCCTAAAAGAATGCTTCACCCACCTCATGCCGATGGACGATGACACCGCCAGACGCTGTACAGAAACCTACCGCGAGATATTCGATCAGAAAAACCAAGAGCTCGCGCCTCAACCTTTCCCGAACGTAGACTCCACGCTGCACCGAGTCCACAACGATGGTCTCTCCCTGGCTATCGCCAGCAGCCGCTCTACTCGCTCATTGGAGGAATTTATCGACCGATTTGGATGGAACGGACTTTTCTCCGACGTGATAGGCGCAGACAAAGTCACAAAGGCTAAGCCCCACCCCGAGCCCGTCGAACGAATTCTTGCCGATTTGCACTTTCTGCCCAAAGACGCATTGGTGGTAGGTGATGCCCCTTATGACATTTGGATGGGGAAAAACGCATCCACACGAACTTGTGCTGTGACCTACGGCAATGCCCAGCTCGAAAGTCTATCCGAAGCGAAGCCGGACTGGGTCATCGACGACTTTGAGAAGATAGAATCGCTCATACTGCAACAAAACGGAAAGATCAAATGAGCACCCCGGCTGACATGCGCGAGCCCACCGGCCCCCTTATGTGAGCCCGTCGGCTGCAAGTTGGGAGCCCACCGGCCCCCTTATGTGAGCCCGTCGGTTGCCAGTTGGGAGCCCGCCGGCTGCCAATTGGAAGCCCACGGGCTCCTTTCCACAAGCCGGGACAAACTGCCGTTGAACAAAACGTGAGCAAACGGAGATCGCTACATGGTGGAAGCATCCGCCCGGAACGAAAACGCGAAAACCGACACATAGAGCGGTGCGGCCGGGTCGCCATGCCAGCTTAGGGACAGATGTCAGTACAGAGGATTCGATGCCCCCGCAGAGGACACGGAGCAGCCTTCCAAGCCGCAAGAAATAAGGCTTCGCGCCCCTACATTTGGATGATTGCGGATGGTCATTGATGGATAAATAAGAAAGAAAATGCTTCAAATTCTGAAAGAAGAGGACTGTTGTCACATCCGGTCGGTCATAATAAAGGTCGGTTCTAAAAATTAGGTCGCCCTAATTATTAGAACGGGCCTTAAATTTTGGAACAGCACTTGTAGTGCATTGTCAAAATATTATTGTACTTTTGCAATATCAACTAAAAACGATTCTTTATGGACGACCATAAGCTCACTTGCGGATGCGTTGCGTTGGTCATGCTAACGTTGCTCGTGCTTTTTATAACCAATTACGATGCTTCCTCCATCTTCCTCATTTTCGTGTTTTTGTTCTGTCTGCTTCTTTCAATAGCAGCCATAAAAAGAATGACTGATATAGAAGTTGAAAAGGAGACTCCCATGCATGAGTCGGCAACAGAGAAGAATGGGCCGGTTGCGAATGAGCAAAAACAGGACTCTCCTTCCGAAGCTGGCGTTTCGGGCAATCAACCAGCGGCAAATGCTCCAAAGGACGAGCCCATAGTGGTCAAACTCTCGTTGCTGCAATACCAAGGCATCCAGCAATCTGTCAAGTCAGGATTGGATTTCTGCAAGAAGTTAGCTGAAAACGATGGGTTGAGAGAAACGTTTTTTAGGCAGGCGGTCAATTCAAGCTCCTACCAAAGCTATTCGCCAAACGATTTCTTTACCACCCTCCGCTTCTTCTTTGGAAATGATTTGTTTGACTGTTTTGGGCACCTCGGACAAAGCATCCACTCCGTCGGCAATGCGGGGAAGGAAGCCATGATAAATTACCGCAAGCCCGAGGGACAGGCACTCTACGCGACACTTTCGACACTTATGGAAACCCCTAATGATTTCAAATCATTCAGGGAGGAAATTCTGTCAATCAATCAAACCACCGACAATCCTCTTAACAGCAATATCAGGAAGACCACAGAGGCTACATTGCAAGTTTACCTTAATTCCGGTGCCTCGATTACGGCCGACGGCGTTGATGATTTCAATTTGGTATTGCTCTTGCGATCCTTTGATAGGGAAGAAATGATACCAGAGATACGACAGGTATATTTGGATTTTGCCAATGCCGTCGCACTTTCAGACAACGAGATAAGCGACGATGAGCGTGCTTGGCTTGAGAATCTCAAAGAAAAGATTGTCAGCAAGGAAATCCCCCAACAACCGAAAGAAGAGGAAAAGGATTCGGAGCGGAATGCCGTGTCGGAGCATGAGCCTGTTTTCGAAGAACAACAGAAGAGTCCCATGAGGCAACTGAACGAGCTGATAGGATTAAGGCAGGTAAAGTCGGAACTGCAGTCGTTGACACGGTTTATTGAAGTCAACCAGAAGCGGAAGGAGGCGGGACTGCGGGTCGCAGCCATTTCCTATCATTGTGTTTTCGCAGGCAATCCAGGAACAGGCAAGACCACCGTCGCTCGCATTCTTGCAGGCATATACCGGCAATTGGGCATCCTGAAGAAAGGTCAGCTGATAGAAACCGACCGCTCGGGGCTTGTTGCAGAATATGTGGGTCAGACAGCCGTGAAGACCAATAAGATGATAGACAGGGCCATTGGGGGAGTCTTGTTCATCGATGAGGCCTATACGCTGGCACAAGGTGGCGAGAACGACTATGGACGCGAGGCGATAGCTACGCTGTTGAAGCGCATGGAGGACGAGCGCGACAGGCTGGTGGTCATTCTTGCCGGCTACACGAACGAAATAGAGCAGTTCATCAACAGCAATCCCGGACTGAGATCACGCTTCAACCGGTATGTGCATTTTGATGACTACACGGAAGAAGAGCTGTTCCAAATCTTTATACTGCAAGCGCAAAAGTATGATTACCACCTCGACGATGAGGCAAAGGACGCATTGCGTTCCCTGCTTCGCGACAAAGTGGAAAACAGGCAAAAGGATTTCGGCAATGCCCGTTACGTGCGCAATCTTTTTGAGAGTGTGATTGAGAACCAGGCCGTAAGATTGTCAGCCAACAAAGAGACCGACAAGGAAAGTCTGGCGATAATAACCAAAGCTGACATACATGAGTAGAAAAAACGACATAAGGTATGCGATAATGAGGGAGACTGACGTGAGGCGAAGAATCTTTCTTGAGAATTACCTTGTATGGGCCCAAGGGGGATTGTCCGTGGCGGGCAGATGCCGCTGCCTAACCAAAGACAGTAACACATCTATAGAAAAAGAAGGGTATATCCCTTATTCCCTTCAGGCATGACCTAAAGGCTTTCATCTTGGA
>Ga0256405_10002647_pt1 | contig 39922 bp, 28 predicted proteins | sample RumenRJG_02DNA_FD_189096 | JGI IMG/M metagenome (GOLD analysis project Ga0256405, IMG submission 189096) | Bovine rumen microbial communities from Lethbridge, Alberta, Canada - RJG_02 | ecosystem: Host-associated > Mammals > Digestive system > Stomach > Rumen | place: Canada: Alberta... | reverse complement strand
GTCCAGAAAGAATTGTAGAGGTCTTTGGACTTTACGAAGCCCGGGTCGGTGCCGTAGGCATAGTCAGACTCGACGCTGGCCTTGTAGTTGTCCAGCAGGTCATTGAGGGCAGCCTCGGGGTCAGTGCCGCGGTCCGTAAGACGACGGATGTCCCATACGTTGGTATCCTCGTACTGCGAGTAGAAGGTGATGTTGTAGTTGCTCACATCAAACTCGTTGGCCAGGAATACGCGGCCGTAGCCGTTACCACGATTGCTCGTGTTCGAGCCCTTCGGGGCGAAGATGTACGTTACGGCATAGGTCGAAGGCTCCCAGTCGGAAGTAGCGGAACTGTACTTCACGGAGCCGTAGTTGACGCCGTTGTAGGTCTTCGTGTCATCGCTCTCGTTGGAAACGATACAGAAAGCCTTGGCGCTGGCCGTATCGTTAACCCATGTATTGGCATTGGCATCGATGCATATCGTACCGTTCTCGTTCCATACAAAGTTAAGGTACTTGCCCGTAGCCTTGCTCTTGATGTAATACTGGTCCCAGCCGGTCACGGGGTTGGGAGTCTGCGACTTCTCGAGTATCCAGACGATGGAGTCGGGCACTTCGAGAATCGAGTTGATGGTCTGGCACGGGTTGCGGTCGCTATTGGACCGTTTCGCCCAATCCCAGGGCACGAGGTAATGTCCTGCGGAGGACGTACCACTTCGAGCCTCAAAGACCACCTGTATGCCGTCTGTGATCTCGTCGGGCGTGAGCACCCTGCCGACCATCAACTGCGCATACGCTCCTGCGGTAGCCATTACGGACACCACAGTAAGAAGTAAAATCTTAAGTCTTCTCATACGATGTTATTTATTGTTAGTAATGTTGATAATATATGTGTTTCGATATATGTTCCGATTTATGTCGTATTTCTCCTGAATGCTTGTCCTTGTAAGTTTTTCTGCCCTCCGGAGCACACCAGCTTCTTCATCGGCCCGGCGCATCGTCACCCTTTCGTGTCCGCGCCCTCTGCCGCATCAGCTGCATGCGATATGTGTCTTTCAGGCGTTCTCCCATTAGTATCCTCTATTATATATTCGTCGCCAAATCTAATTACATTTTTTCTTTGCACCAAAATAAAAAACGCCGAATCGACGAAAACTCTTCATTTTAACATTTAAAGCCCCGTCAGAAGGCCGAAAAATAGCAAAGCGAATTTCGCAAAAACATTTTTTTATAAAACCGTATAAGAAAATGGTCCGGAGTGGGGCGAATTTTGGCAAAATCCGCACATTCGGGCGGCATTAGGCTTCATGCGGCGCGGAGGCACGCTTCCTTCGCGGCGGCCCTGCGCGGAGATAACCGGGCGCGCTGATATCGAGGCGAAGAGTCAGCGGCGGGCAGAAGCAATGTGCGCGGAGATAACCAAGCGCGCCGATATCGCGGCGCCCTGGCAGCGGCGGGCAGGAGCGATGAGCGCGGAGAGGCCGGCGGCCATTCTGAAAGCTCTTCTGATACCCCTGTTTCCGCCCACGAAAATGACGATTTTGGGGCTCTTCTAAGTGACTGAAAAACAGCGCCCGCGAAAGGCCAAAATTACATTTGAGACGTTTTCAACTACCTCAAATGTAATCTCACTCATGTCCTATGTGAGTAACACAGCATGCGGGACGGTTTTTTGAAGTGTGGGGAAATGGCCTCTTTCAAAATACAGAAAAAGCACACTGTTATCGTATCGCGATATTATAGTGGCGGAGATGGAGTTTGAGGACTTGCATAAGCGGGAAAGTTGTTTCGTTTTGCGCGAGAAATAGCTGGGAGGGCCGCAATGCGTTTTATTTCTCTCCGCTAAGGCTGCGCCGCATAGTATATTCTTCGTTCGTTTTTGCCACGCTTTTCTAAGCTATCGCGGTGGGAATACCAGCTATCGCCGCGCATTCCCCAGCCATCGCAGCCTAAATCCAACATCAGAACGCTATTTCGGGGCATAAAAAAGGCGGGAAGAAAACTTCCCGCCTTGAGTGGGGCCTCTTGGAGTTGAACCAAGGACACAAGGATTTTCAGTCCTTTGCTCTACCACCTGAGCTAAGACCCCTCGTAAGTGGCACCGCCGCTGTTCCGGCGGAATTGCGAGTGCAAAAGTACGGCATTTTTACTTACCATGCAAATTTTTGAGTAAAAAATTTGCGTCTATACGCGCGAATGTGGATTTTTTCGTAACTTTGCACCCGCAAACGGAAAGTAGCGCAGTTGGTAGCGCACTACGTTCGGGACGTAGGGGTCGGGCGTTCGAATCGCCTCTTTCCGACTTACAATTACGGCGGGCCCGGAATGAGCCCGCCGTAATTTTGTTCCTATATTAATAAGGTAGCGTTACTTCACCTCCACCTTCTTATTACCTATTATATATATGCCCCGGCTGAGAGAGACGTCCTTCTTGTCCTTGCCCAGGAGCGCGCCGTCGATCGAATAGACGGCTTCCTTAGCCCGGGCGGCGGAAGCATTAACGTCCTTCACGGAGGTCAGGGCCGAGTTGTACATCTGAAACTCGCTGATGTTCCAGTAAGCGGCATTGGTGACGGTGCTCTTGATGACGAAGCGCACATATCTGTACGCGGCGCCCATGTCAATGGTCGGCGAGAGGTAGTAATAGTCCGACACGCTCTTGGCGTCGGGCTTGTCCTCGGCCACCTGCTTCCACGATGTCCCGTCGCTCGGAGTATTGGTGGCCTCAATAACTATATCGTTGGGATTGTCGTAGGCCGCATTGTTGGCTATACCCCAGAATTCATAGTTGAAATACCGGATGTCGCTGCGCTGCAGGTCCACCTGAATCCATTCCTTCTGAGTACGCAGGTCCATGCCGACTATTCCGCTGGCAGCCCAGTCGAAGCGCGAGTGGAGAATGGTGTGCTCGTGGTCGTTGTCGCAAAGGTTCTCGAAGGTAGTGCCGTAGTCTTTGCCGTTGACGGAGCGGTAGTCGAGCGGCATGGCGCAGTTGCAGGATATTTGGCAGTTGTCGCCGCTGAAATGCTTTATGAGAGCCTTGCTGCTGATGACGGGCTTGACCACTATTTCCTTATCCAGCCAGTCCTTCAAGTCGGTAAGGAAGATGTCGTGGTCCTTGAAGTCGGAGCGGAAGCCGAAACCGTGATATCCGCCCGGGTAGACATGCAGCGCCACGGAGGCGCCCTTGTCTATCATGCTCTGTGTGTAGGCCAGGCTGTTCTTTACCGGTACTAGCTCATCCTTTGCGCTGACGGCTATAAAGCACGGCGGCGTAGTGGACTTGACCTGCAGCTCGTTGCTGTAGGCACGGACGAGGACGTCCGTGGGACTATTGCCCAGCAGATTCACTCGCGAGCCCATGTGAGTATAGCTTTTATCCATGGTGATTACGGGATAGAGCAATATCTGAAAGTCGGGCTTGGACTCATCCGAGGAATAGTGGGTAGCAAGGGTAGAGGCCAGATGACCGCCGGCCGAACTGCCCATGATACCGATGTTGTCGGGATTGATGCCCCACTTTTCGGCATTTCCGCGCACTATTCTCATGGCTTTCTCGGCGTCCTTCAGCGGTATCCCGTTGCGCCCTTTCGGCATCCTGTACTTGAGCACGAAGGCGGCGATGCCCTGCTTGATGTACCAAGAGGCAAAGTCTGTGCCCTCATAGTCCAGAGCCAGTCCGCCATATCCCCCGCCCGGGCAGATGATTACCGCCTTGCCGTTACACTGTGCGGGCAGATACGCCAACAGCTGCGCGTCGGAGGCATCGCCCTCGGTGTCCTCGCTTCCCGTCCACAATCGGATGGTGGTCTGAGCCGACACGGGTAGAAATGTCAAAGCCGCAAGGAGGCTTAACAACAACAATGAGGTGGTAGGTAGAAAGTGTTTCATGATAATATGTATTTAAAAAATTCACGACATTCGTGTTCGCGCGGGCCTTATCTGTCCGAAGAAGAACGGATATACCGACATTTGCATTTGCAAATGTAAGAACTTTTAATTACAAAAAATCATATTCGTTTTTTTTTGCAAAAAATTCGATTTTTCGCTTCTATATGACAGTCGGGACGGGGTAGCGGCATCTCGGCCGCATAAGAAAAAGGCAGAGAGTGAACCGCGGGCAGGCAAAAGGCGGCCGGAGAAGGACGTCGGGACAAGGGCGAAGGCCGGAGCCGTATCAATTCCGTGCCCTTCATGCCGCGCGTTCGGTATATTTGGATTAAATTTGCAGCTAAAGAGCGGACTACCGCCAAAAACAAAGAAAATGAGCATAACAAGCATAACAAGGCCGTTTTTTCACAATCGCTTAGAGGCCATCTCTCTCTACGGCAGGGAGGCCGAGGCCATACAGCGCAGGGTGCTGCAAAATCTGATCGCAGCGGCCCGCAATACGGAATGGGGCCGCAAGTACGGCTACGCCGACATGAGGCGCTACGAGGACTTCGCCGCCGCTGTGCCGGTCAACAATTACGAGACGCTCAAGGGTTTTATCGACCGCATGCGTCACGGCGAGAGCGATGTGCTGTGGCGCGGGAGAGTGAAATGGTACGCCAAGAGCTCCGGCACGACCAACGACAAGAGCAAATTCATCCCCGTGAGCCGCGAAGGGCTCCACGACATCCACTATGCCGGCGGGCGCGACGCTGTGGCGCTCTACCTGCGCAACAATCCCGGGAGCCGCCTCTTCGACGGGCGCGCACTCATCCTGGGCGGCAGCCACGCACCCAATTACAACCTGCCCGGCTCGCTGGTGGGCGACCTCTCCGCCATCCTGATAGAGAACATCAACCCTCTGGCCAATCTCGTACGTGTGCCCTGCAAGAAGACCGCCCTGCTCTCCGACTTCAAGACCAAGCGCGACCGCATAGCCCGCGAGGCGATGAACAAGAACGTCACCAACATCAGCGGTGTGCCCTCGTGGATGCTCTCCGTGCTCGACCGCATGCTGGAGATCACCGGCAAGCAGTATGTCGACGAGGTGTGGCCCAATCTGGAGGTGTTCTTCCACGGCGGCGTGGCCTTTACGCCCTACCGCGACCGTTATAAGGAGATCATCCGATCGCCCAGGATGCACTACATGGAGACCTACAACGCGAGCGAAGGATTCTTCGGCCTGCAGGACGACCCGGACGACCACTCGATGCTGCTGATGCTGGACTACGGTGTCTTCTACGAGTTTATCCCCCTGGAGGACGCGGGCAGCCCGGAGGCTACACCGCTGCCGCTGTGGGAGGTGTCCGAGGGGCAGAACTATGCGATGGTCATCAGCACGAGCTGCGGCCTGTGGCGCTACGACATCGGCGACACGGTGCGATTCACATCGGTCCGCCCCTACAAGTTTGTCATCACGGGCCGCACCAAGAGCTTCATCAATGCCTTTGGCGAGGAACTGATGGTGGACAATGCCGAGAAGGGCCTCGCAAAGGCGTGCAGCGAGACGGGCGCCATCGTGGCGGAATATACGGCCGCGCCTGTGTTCATGGACGCTCACGGCAAGTGCCGCCACCAGTGGGTCATCGAGTTCAGCCGCCGCCCCGACAGCCTCGACCACTTTACCGACGCTCTCGACACAGAGCTCCAGCGCATCAACTCCGACTATGAGGCCAAGCGCTCCAACAATGTGACGCTCCAGAGGCCAGAGATAGTGGAAGCGCGGCCGGGACTCTTCAACGCATGGCTCGAGAGCAAGGGCAAACTGGGCGGACAGCACAAAGTGCCGCGCCTGAGCAACAATCGCAAGATCATAGACGAAGTATTAGCTCTCAATAATAAATGAAACAGAGTATCAGGCCTCGCAGCGCTATCAGCACGCTTCTCACGGCGGCCATCGTGATGCTCGTCGCGGCGGGCCTCTACGCCTGCGCCAACCCCGACAAGCCCGACGGCGGCCCCTATGACGAGACGCCGCCCAGCCTGGTCAGGACCTCGCCGGCGCAGTATGCCGTGGGCAACAAGGAGCGCAAGATCACGCTGTGGTTTGACGAATATATCAAGCTCGACAATGCGCAGGACAAGATAGTCATCTCGCCGCCGCAGCTCGAACAGCCGGAGATACAGGCCTATGGCCGCCGCATCACGGTCAATCTGAAAGACACGCTCATCCCTAACACCACCTACACCATCGATTTCTCCGACGCCATCGTGGACAACAACGAGAGCAACCCTATGGGCTCCTACGCGTTCGTCTTCTCCACGGGCGACAAGATAGACACCATGGAAGTCTCGGGCACTGTGCTCAACGCCGAGGACCTGGAACCGGTGAAGGGAATGCTCGTGGGGCTCCACTCCAACATGGCCGACAGCGCCTTCACGACCACTCCGCTCGAGCACATCGGGCGCACGGACAGCCGCGGCCACTTTGTCATCAAGGGCGTAGCGCCCGGCAAGTATCGCATCTACGCTCTCAACGATGCGGAGAACGACTTCACCTTCCGCCAGAAGAGCGAAGCGATAGCCTTCACGCGCACCGTCGTCGTCCCGTCCTCCGAGCCCGCCGTGAGGGAGGACACCGTCTGGGCCGACTCCATCCACATCGACTCCATCAAGACCATCCACTACACGCGCTTCATGCCGGACGACATTGTGCTGCGCTCATTCCTCGAGACACAGACAGCCCACCATTTCATCAAGTCGGAGCGCGCCACGCCCTACGCCCTGACGTTCGTCTTCTCGGCCGCCATGCCGAAGCCGCCCGTCATCCGCGGGCTCAACTTCAACGCCGAGGGCGCCTTCGTGCCTCAGATCAACGCCGATAACGACTCCATCACCCTCTGGCTCAGGGACACGGCGCTCGTAGCCCGCGACACGCTCGAGCTCGCCCTCACCTACCCCGAGACGGACGACTCGACGGGTGTCGACTCCATCAAGACGGACACGCTCGAGATGGTATCGCGCATCCCCTACTCACGCATCCGCAAAAACATGGAGGACCAGATGGCGCAGTGGCAGAAGAAGCGCGACCGCGCCCTGAAGAAGGGGCAGAAGTTTCACGAGCGGCAGCCGCGCCAGTGGATACGCCTGCGCTACAACGCCCGCAACACCCTGGCCCCCGACGAGAACATCAGCATCCGTGTGAGCGAACCGATAGAGCGCGTCGACACCTCGCGCATCCACCTCGAGCTCGCTGTGGACAGCACCTGGGAGGCGCGACCATTCCTCGTAGCGCGCGACAGCGCCGACATGCTCTCCTACACTTTCTACGGCGAGTGGCGCAGCGGCCAGAAATACCGCCTCAGGCTCGACTCCGCAGCCCTCACCAGCATCTACGGCAACAACAATATCCGCTTAGAGCAGAACTTCAGCATCCCCGAAGCGGACAACTTTGCATCGCTCTTCGTCACCCTCAGCAACTATGACAACGGGCAGGCCTACGTCACCCTCCTGCACGGCGACAAGCCCTACCGCACCGTAAAGGCCGACGGCGACCACGCCGACTTCTACTACCTCACCCCGGGCGACTATTACATGCGCCTCTTTGTCGACCAGAACAACAACGGCGTCTGGGACACGGGCCTCTACAGCGAAGGGCGGCAGCCGGAGCCCGTCTACTACTACCCGGGCAAGATAGAGCTCAAGCGCGGCTGGGACAGCGAGCAGCCTTGGGACGTGCGCTCCACGCCTCTCATCAAGCAGAAACCTGCGGCCATCACCAAGCAAAAGGCAGAGGCTAAACGCAAGATACAAAATCGCAACGCCCTGCGCCTGCAACGCAAGCAGCAAGGCAATAAATCCAACAAATCCAATCGCAATAACCAATGAAAAAATACACCATCCTCCTGATCTTCGCCCTGGCGTCGATAGCGGCGCCGGCTCAGTGCCCCGTCACCAACACCGCCTTCAAGAGCGGCGAGACTCTGATGTACGACATGTATTTCAACTGGAAGTTCATCTGGTTTAAGGTGGGCACGGCGACGCTCAACATCTCCTCCTCCACCTACAACGGCCTGCCGGCCTACCGCACGAACCTCATCACGCGCACCTCCAGCAAGGCCGACAAATATTTCGTAATGCGCGATACGCTCAAGAGCTATGTCACCCACGACATCGTGCCGCTCTACTACACCAAGCGGGCCAAGGAGGGCGACCGCTACCGCACCGACGAGGTATGGTACAGCTACAAGGACGGCCGCAACTATGCCCGCATGCGCCACCGCAACCGCCACGGCGAGATACGCGTCAAGAATGTGAGCCGCACCAACTGCCTCTACGACATGCTGAGCATCATGCTCAAGGCGCGCTGCATGGACCTGAGCAACATCCGTAAGGGCTACAGCTTCAACTTCATCATGACCGACGCCGGCAACCTCCACAACGAGCGCCTCGTGTTCCGCGGCCGCGATACATTCACCGTGGAGCACACCTCCACCAAGTATCGCACGCTCGTGTTCTCCTACATCGAGAAGGACGACGACACCGGCAAGGACCACGAACTGGTGCGCTTCTATGTGACCGACGACGACAACCATCTCCCTGTGCGCCTGGACATGAACCTCAAGTTTGGCACAGCCAAAGCCTTCCTCGTAGGCGCCCACAACATCCGCAACCCGCAGACCGCCAAACTGAAATAACTCCCCCGCAGGGCCGCGGAGGATGCGGTAAGTTCTCTCCTGCTGAGACCCGAACGGCCGAATTGTGCATATAAAATAATAAGCGTGGCGATAGCTGGGAGGGCCGCTGCGAGAGAAATTGTGCGAAGATGCGAGAATGGCTTTCGCCGCATTAACTGGGAGGGCCTAAATCCTATCTCGCACCTTTGCGCGGCATTGCTTATGCGAATAGCGCCCTCCTCGTGTTTCATCGCGCTATTCCTCGCGGCGGCTGGCGGGCCGCGCTGCAGCGGCCCTCCCAGTTATTTTTCGCGCAATGCCCCATAGCGCTTCTTATTATCAGCTCGCATCGCCCAAAGGCCGAGCACGATTTTCTCTTATTAACCATTTACCTTCGCCTTCTGCTCCTCTCTATCGGCAAGAAAAAGGAAGATTTCCGTAATAAGTTTGCCGACATCGGCAAATAAAGCCTATTTTTGCAGAGAATAGGCAATCCAATCTTGCCGATTGCGGAAAATATATTCACAAAAGGGAAGCGTAACATGGTATCAGTGTCACAATTTGCCGAACAGTTCGGGCTGTCGGAAAGAACCGTCAGAAACTATTGCAAGGCCGGGAAATTGCCGGGCGCAATACTCGTGGGGAAGGTGTGGAGCATTCCCGACGACGCCCTGCCCCCGGCAAAGGGGAAAAGCAAGCGAGTCTCTCCCCTGCTGAAAGCTCTCCGCGAGGAAAAGGAGTCGAGGCTCAGGGGCGGCATCTACCACCGGACGATGATAGACATGACCTACAGCTCGAATCATATCGAGGGCAGCAAGCTCACCCATGAGATGACCCGCATGATCTTCGAGACCCACACGCTCGGCGTAGAGGCCGGTCAGACTATCAATGTGGACGATATTCTGGAGACCGTCAACCACTTCCGCTGCATGGACTTCATCATCGATCACGCAGAAGAACGGCTCAGCGAACCGATGATCCGGCTGCTGCACCGCATGCTGAAGACGGGCACATCGAATGCTGAGAAGGACTGGTTTCGCGTGGGCGAATACAAGCTCCTCGCTAATGAAGTGGGCGGCATCAGCACGTCCGATCCGAAAGACGTAGGCCCGGACATGCGGGAGCTGCTGCGCGACTACCGGAGCATCAAAGAGGTGAGAGTGGAGGACATCATCGCCTTCCACCAGCGGTTCGAATGCATCCACCCCTTTCAGGACGGCAACGGGCGTGTGGGGCGCCTCATCATGTTCAAGGAATGCCTCGGCCACGGCATCGTGCCGTTCATCATAACCGACGAACTGCGGCTGTTCTATTATCGCGGCCTGCGGGAATGGGATAACACCCATGGCTACCTCCTCGACACCTGCCTCACCGCCCAGAACTTTTACAAGAATATGATGGATTACTTCAGGATAAAGTACTGACGCCTGCGCCTCCCTCGTCATCTTCCGCACCCACCCCCCTATCCACGCATCTCAACATCTGTAAACAATACGCACCATACCATGGGCGGGAATAAGGCCGGCATGCTCACCCTCATCCTCTCTCTTCTGATATGAGGAGAAGTCCTCGCTCCCCTGCCCTGCGCTTATAAATTCGTCACCCGGAAAAGTGTGCATTTTCGTCATTTCGGAAACGCCTTTCCCCACTCTCCAAAAAACTTCTCAAATTTCTGGTTACTCACATAGGACCTGAGGAAAACTACATTTGAGATAATCCAAAACGTCTCAAATGTAGTTTTAGCCTTTGCGGAGCACTGATTTTCAGACATATACATCGGCCTGAAAATCCCCCTTTCCGGGGTCGCAGAAGTGTGCATTTTATACCATTTTTCTCATTTCGGCAGCGGGCTGATAAAAGCGAAGATTAATAATGCAAGAGAAATTAAATAATGAGCGCGGCGATAACTGGGAGGGCCGCTGCCCTCCCAGTTAGCTTCGCCTCAAAACTAAAAGCGCTTTTCGTTCTCTCGGCTATCGCGCCCCCAAAGGCGTATGCAGAGCCGTTTTCAGCGCTATTTTTACAAAATATCGAATGACATCAGAGCAAGATTAATCGAAAAATATTTTTGTTTACTTAAAAATCTTACATATTTTATTTGCTGGTATATTTTTACTTTGTACATTTGCCTCGACACAGACATAGTGTTCTTGGAGGATAACTCGAAAAAAGAAAGATTATCTACACACCGAAAACCAATAACTGTATAGTTGTAATGGTGTGGCAGAACGATAAATAAATTAGTGTTTTTGCATGAAAGCAGTACAGACTCTATGGTGCGGTGACCGAGAATTGGAGCATTCTCCATTCTGGTGGAACGATGCGGAATGCCATCTCATGTCGTGGGCCTTGAGCGCCATGACATTGAGACAGTACTTCGACCGTCTGGAGCTCTACACGGACAGCCAAGGGGCGCATGTTCTCATCGACCTTCTCGGGCTGCCATATACCGAAGTCAAGGTGGTGTACGACCACTTCCATTGTCTCTCATGCCACTGGGCGCTCTCTAAAGTCACCACCTATTCCATGCAGAGTGAGCCCTTTATTCATATCGACGGCGACATCTATTTGCCGCAACTTATTGACACTGTTACCCTCAAAAGCCCGCTCATCGTTCAGAACGAGGAACAGTGCACCGACTACTATGGCAGCATGGTGGACAGACTGCTCGGGGTGAGCGGAATAAAGATTGTCCCCGAGTTTCGTGACGCTATGGAGAAGAAAGATTACGCTTCGTACAACTTAGGCTTCTGCGGCGGCACGGACATAGATTTCTTCGGTCGCTTTGCTGAGTCAGTGTTCCGTTTTTTCCGGGACAATGACTTCAACTCCGATCGTTTTCGCAACGATGATATAAGTGCTAACGTGATATTCGAACAGATATTCCTGGCTATCATGGCGCGACGCGAGGGAATAAAGCCGGCCGTGATGTGGCCGGAGAAGATACGCGACAACGGCTATCTGTCAGAGGTCTTTTCAGACATGATTCACTTTGACCGCAGGCCTTTCATTCACATCCTCGGTGGCATGAAGCGTCGGAAGGATATATGCCGCAATGTAGAGCTTACTCTTCTCCGCTTGTACCCGGACGTGTGGCGCAGGGTGGCGGCCCTCTTCCCGGAGCGCCATAAACTTCTGTCTTCGGGCATCTCCACCCTTGTTGTCTCCGCTCCCGGCTCGCCACGCTACGAGGCGGCTCTTAGGGATACGGTAAGCTCTTTTGCCGCGATAAGCCCTGAGGAGGCGATAACAGAAGAGCGCGGCGCGGCCGGAAATATTGCGTGCCTCGGCAAGTCGGGAGATGGGCGCAGCGAGCTTACTCTGAGGCTAAATCCGCTCATGCGCATTCTCCCAATAGTGGAGGCAGAGCGGGAAACGGTGAGAGCGCGTCTCTGCGCCGGGCGCAGAACGGCCCCGTTGAGCGTCGCTGTCCTGCCGTCGGTTATCGGAGCGGGATATGTGGAAATCCCGCTGCACACAGCTGAACTGAATATCATCACTCTATTGTCTTCCCCAATGGCAATGGCGTCGCTCATCGAGGCTCTTATGCGGAGCTTTTATAGCTCTGCCAGTCAAGACAAGGCAAGGGAATGCGCTCATCGCATAATAGAGTATATGCTGACAGCCGGCGCTGTCATCGCAAAACAAAAGAATACTGAAGCTCCGTATAAACAGAAGGAGCAATGCAATAAAAATTTTATTGTTTAATCATTTAACTATTTACGTTATGGAAAACGATTCAAAAAAGAACCTCAATCCAGTAAGTGAGGAGGAAATGAATGAGATCCTTAATGATTCTCAGAAGAGTGGAATGTACAGCTACGGCAGCGGAAGCGGCAGTGACAGTGGAAGCGGAAGCGGTAGTGGTAGTGGAAGCGGAAGCGGCAGTGGTAGCGGAAGCGACAATAAAAGAATTGTGATTGACGATGGCATAGAGCATACATTAACCATAGGTCCCAAAGAAGTCGTATATAATATAAACAACATATTCAAAGTGAAAGCTGATGTAAAGTATGCCGCTTATAATTACAAAAATAACAAAAACGATGAGTCAGAAGATTGGAAGGTAGGATATCATTTTGTTTCCGTTAATTTTGGCATAGAGGGAAGTGTTGTCTTAGTTCCTAAAGAAGATGGGAAAGGAGATTATAAATATACGGCATCTGTAATAAATATCAATGAACAAAAACATTATACCCCTAATGCTAATGAACGAAGTTACACTTGCACAGCCTCGGTAAGAATCTCTGGCCCTGATTACAATTATAGTAAATACATGACTGTAACCGCAACTTTCGATTTAGAAGCGTCTGGTAGTTCTTTTTACGAATCAGTAAAAGATATATACGGCTTCATCCACAATTAATAGCTAATAGCCATGAGAGCGAAAACAGTAATTATTATTCTATCCTGCTTTTTATATAGAGCGGGAATGGCACAAATTTCCACGGACCCGGACTCCATAACAAAACACTATTACCCGGGTATGTTCGACAACGACGCAGGAATACGAGCCGGCTATACTGTCAAACCGGAAGACAGAGAAACGGGTTACATGGGACTCTACACTTCCCCCATGAGCGTTATAACTACAGACCGGGACACTATCCTCTGCATGATATTTGATGCTGTGTGGGGCAACGTGCACGACTTTCGCGGCAATTACGGCGGAGTCACCCTTTATGCCAAGGATATTACAAATCCTGATGACTGCCGGTTCTTCTTTGGTAAGAAAAGTTTCGGTAAGCCCAGAAGCCATATGCGCATCAAAGTAAAGGCTTATAACAGTACCTACGGCCCACCGGAGGATAAAAAGAAATTCTGCAAATGCATCATTGCATGGCTTGATTACTATCCTTTCAGGCGCGGGGCGACAAAAGTAAGGTATAAGGTAAAACGCACGCGTTACATCGCAAAATACGACTTCGGCAATATGCCTCCCAAGATAAAGGCACGCGAGAAAGCAAAGGAAAAGAACTTGGAAATCATGAAAGAGGCATACAATAAGAATTATCGTGACCCGATCAACCACAGAAGAAGATTCCTTCGTGATGCTCATAGGATGGAACGATATGAGAAATATATTGACAGGCAAAGAGCCAAGGAGGCCAAAAGAATGGGGCGCTCTTCGTCCTCACCGGCTAACTAAGGATGCAATAATTCACCCTCTCTCGGGAGAGGAAGTCATTTGCCCTGCCTTCTTACCATACATTCCGTCTATATGAACGCCGCAAAAAGCCCTCGCGAGTGAGCATTCGCGGGAGCTTTTTTCGCCCCATAACATACGGGGCGGAGGAATGAGGGCCTATCGGTAGATGAGGGTCGTGAGGCGCGAAGGGTCCATGATGTCGCGGGCCACATCGCAGAGCTCCTGGGGCGTGACGGCCTCTATGCGCCGGAGAATGGCCGACACATCGCGATGGCGCCCGTATTTGGCCCAGGAGCGACCCAGTCCGCGGGCATAGGAACTGAAATCGTTGAGCCCTATGAGGAATTGTCCTCTGATCTGCCGTTTGGCGGCGGCGAGAGCGGCCTCGGAGAGCGGCGTGGTGCACATGCGCTCGAGGGCGGAGGCGATGAGGCGGCGGCAGCGTTCCACATTGGAGGGCTCGCAACCGAAGTAGATGCCCCACATACCCGTGTGGCGGTATATGCCGGTATAGCTCTCTACGGTGTAGACCAGTCCGCGGCGCTCGCGGAGCAGCAGGTTGAGGCGCGAATTCATAGCGGGCCCGCCGAGAATGTTGCTCAGCAGGAGCAGCGGCATGCGGCGGGGGTCGTCGCCGCCAAAGGCTCTCGCACCGGTTATCACGTGAGCCATGTGTGTGCCCTTGTCCACCGTCTTGACCTGCGGCTCTATGGCGGGCAGCTCTTCCGTTACGGGCTCGGCCTCAGCGGGAGCGAGCGAAGCGGTGGCCTTCTCCAGCAGCCTCAGGGCGCGCTGAAAGTCGATGTCGGCGTAGATGTAAAATGTGGCGTTGCCGGGGCGGTAGAGGCGGTCGTGGAAGCGCCGCGCATCCGCGGTGGTGTAGCTGCGCAGACGGTCGGCATCGCCAAGGATATTGCGCCCCAGAGGGCTACCCTTGAAGAGCATTTCCTCAAATTCGTCAAAAATCAGTTCGGAGGGCGTATCCTTGTAGCTGGATATCTCGTCGGCTATCACCTCGACCTCCTTGTCGATCTCCTTCTGGGGGAATGTGCTGTGAAAGACCATGTCGGTCAGTACATCGATGGCGCGGGGCAGCTCTTCGCGGCTCACGGCGGTGTAGTAGACTGTCTCCTCCTTGCCTGTGTAGGCGTTGAGGTCGGCGCCCACCTTCTCGAGGGCGTCGTTGATATGGCGGGCGTCGCGGCGCTCCGTGCCCTTGAAACTCATGTGCTCGATAAAGTGGGCCATGCCGCTCTCCTCGGGAAGCTCGGAGGATGTGCCCGAGCCTATCACGTAGCCGCAATAGGCCACTTCGGTCGTCTGCCTCTCAAATATCACCCTCACGCCGCAGGGGAGCGTGGCGGACAGGTAGTGAGGGGACTCGGTCAATATTGATTTACTCATAGGGCTGCAAAGGTACGCATTATTTTCCGGCATTCCACGCTCTCTCACGACCATACCGCCGTATATGCGAATTTATTACTATTTTTGCGTATCTGGAAAAACAATTAGGAATGAGAATTATCCACACTGCCGACTGGCACATCGGCAATAACTTCTACGACCACGACCGGAGCGCCGAGCACAGGGATTTCCTGGACTTCCTGCTCCGTGCGATACACGACCACGAGGCCGACGCCCTTGTCATAGCCGGCGATGTCTTTGACAATCCCAATCCCTCCGCCGCGGCTCAGAAGCTCTACTACGACTTTCTGGGCAAGGCCTCGGAGCAGAATCCCGGGCTGCAGATCGTAGTGACGGCCGGCAATCACGACAGCGGCATGAGGCTCGAGGCAGCGCGTACGCTCCTCGAGGGCCGCAAGATATACATACGCGGCTTCCTGCACACGGAGGAGGGCGACAGCGCGATGCTCGACGACCTGCTCATCCCGCTGCACAGCCGCCGTAATCCCGACGACGAGGTGATATGCATCGCTGTGCCCTTTCTGCGCAGCTCCGACCTGCCCGTGGAGGACAGTTTCAGCCGCAGCATGGGCCGCTTCTTCAGCAACATCATCAGCGAGGCGCGCCACCGCTACGGCAAGGACGAGCGCATGATCATGGCGGCCCACTTCTACGCCACCGGCAGCGAGATCAACGCCGAGGAGCACAGCGAGCGCATCATAGTGGGCGGCGAGGAGAATGTCGACGCCTCCCAGTTTGCCTCCGGCCTTTCGTATATAGCCCTGGGGCATATCCACAAGGCTCAGCGCATAGGGGGCAACGAGCTCATCCGCTATTCGGGCAGCGCTCTGCCCATGTCGTTCGGCGAGCGCGGCTATTCGCACGGCATCAACATAGTGGATATCGCAGAGGACGGCAGTGTGACGGTCACCACCGAGAGCCGCGAACTGCTGCGCCCGCTGCTGACCATCCCATCCCGCGGGGCTACGACCGTCGAGGGCGCGCTGGAGCGCATCGAGTCGCTGCCCGCAGCCACAGAGGGCGATGACAACACCCGCTGGCCCTATGTCGAGGTGATCCTCTCCAAGCGGCCCGACGCCGCAGGCATCCACCGCCTCAAGGAGAGCTTCTCATCGCGCGCCGCCCTGCTCTGTGTCATCCGAACCGCCGAGGACCTCTCCGCCGCTCACGACGCCGTCGAGGTCAGAACCGAGGAACAGCTGCGCAAGCTCAATCCGCTCGAACTGATGCGCAAGATATACAGCGACGCCAACGGCGGAGAGAAGATGCCCGAGGCGCTGGAGAACAAATTCAACACGGCCGTCAGAATTGCGTCGCAGCAGAATGACAACGACTGACAATAAGCTATCATGAGGATACTGAAAATAAAAATATCGAATATCACCTCCTTCAGGGGGGACATAGTTATCGACTTCACAAGCGGCCCTCTCAGCCAGGCGCCCCTGTTTGCCATCACGGGCGATACGGGCTCGGGCAAAAGCACCATTCTCGACGCCGTCTGCCTGGCCCTCTACAACCGCGCCCCGCGCTACAATCTCAAGGAGAAGGGCGCCGGCGTCGACGAGAAGACCAACCTCCAGCCCTACGACACACGCAACGCCCTGCGCCGCGGCGAGAAAGAGGGCGGCGCATCGGTCACATTCTCCACGGCCGAGGGCACATTCGAGGCCACGTGGAGCGTCAGGGTGAAGCGCACCGGCACCTACGATTCGCCCACGCGCACCCTCACACAGACTTCTCCGAAGCACAGGGACTTTGATCCGCGCGATGTGCAGAGCGAGATAGAGCGGCTCATCGGGCTCGACTACGACCAGTTTACCCGCACCGTCATCCTCGCACAGAACCGCTTCGCCGACTTCCTCAGGGCCAAACGCGACGAGAAATCGAAGCTCCTGGAGAAGATCACGGGCACAGAGATCTACACGGCTATCTCGCGCGTCATCTACGAGCAGGCCAAGAGCGCCCGCCAGGACTACGACTCGGTGCAGAAGGAATATGACACATGGAAGGGCAAGGTCATCGACTGCGTGAGCGTGCAGGAGCTCCAGTCCAAGCGCAATCTCACCGACTCGCAGATCAAGCAGATGGAGACACGCCTGGAATATATGAAGAGCCAGATTGCCTGGTATAAGACCTACGCCGACCTCGACGCCCGGACTGGCGCAGCCACCGCGGCCTACAACGAGGCCAACCGCATCAATGTCTCGCTCACACAGGACCGCGAACGCCTGCAGCGCTACGACGATGTGGAGCCCATCAGGGACAAGGTGGTGTCCGTCCGCTTTCACGAGCAGAAGATACGCGAGGCTCAGCATCAGAGGGAGCAGATAGCCCGCTCGCTCGAGGAGAGCGAGAAGAGCGCCTCGGCCATGGATTCGCGCCTCACAGAGGCCCGCGAGAATCTCGACAAGGCCCAGACACAGCTCTCCCAGACTCAGCCCCTGCTCAAGAAGGCCTACGAGATACAGCACGACATAGAGATGAAGGAGAGCGTGAAGCGCGACAATCTCACCGAGCTCAATAAGACACGCAAGGAGATCGACTCCCTCACGGCCCGCATAGCCGACACGCACAACAGGCTCAAGGCTCTCGAAGCCCGCTGCGGGGAACTGAAAGCCGCCATGCAGGCCCTCGCGCCCCATCAGCCCATGCTCGACCAGTACGGGTCAGTGCTCGAGAAGCTGCGCTCCTACGGTGGCCTCATGGACGAGGCGGAGAAGACCCGCAAACGCCAGCACGATATCATCAACGATCTCGACAAACTGAAATCGGACATCGAGAAGCTCGAGGCGCAGGTCAACGCCACCAGCCAGAAGAAGGACATCCTCGAGGGCAACCGCACCAAGCTCCAGAACAGCATCCTCGGCATCGACTACGACACACTGCAGAAGAACTACAACCTCGCCTTCACCCAGAGGGCCGAACTGCAGAGCGCCCGCCGCCTCTGGGATGCGCTCGCCGCCGAATACACCGAGCTCGAGGCCAATGAGAAGGCCATCACCGCCCTCGACATTACCATCGAAGCCCGCAAATCGCAGCTCAAGGACCTGGAGCTCAAAACCACCGAATGTCGCAAGGAATACGAGATCTACGAGAAGTATTACAATCTCTCGCAGGCCGACAATATCAAGGACCTCAAGCGCAATCTCAAGGAAGGTCAGCCCTGCCCTGTCTGCGGCGCTACCCATCACCCGGGCCTCTCTCACGCCGATGCCGAATCGATCCTCTACGAAGTGGTAGGCAATGCCGAGCGCGACCGCGACAAGGCCCGCGAGAAATATAACGCCTACGAGGAGCGCTATAACGCCATGCGCAACTCCCAGAGCACCGACAAGGAACGCCTGAACAACCTGCGCGACAAACTCTCCGACACACAGCAGCGTATAGAACGCTACCGCGAGGAATGGAAACGCTATGTGCCCCTCGACAAGACATTCGCCGACAGCTCTGCCAATGTCAACGCCGACGCCCGCCGTATCATGATAATCCAGCTCACGGAGAATGCCGACCACACCGTGGAGGAGACAAGCCGCAAGCTCGACGAATACAACAAGTGCCACTCCGACATAGAGCGCTACACGAGCGAGATAGAGACGCTCTCCCGGAGCATCGCAGAGCTCAGCGCCCGCCACGCAAGCCTCCTCATGCAGAAAGGCACCAATGAGGGCAACCTCGCCACCATCGCAGACAATCTGCGCAGCAACTCCGAGAATGCCCACGAGCTCTACTCCGACCTCGAAAAGTTCCTGACGGTAGCCGACTGGCGCCGCCTGATACGCACGGACAACAAGTTGCTCAGGGATAACATCACCGAGTTTTACAACAAGAGGAACGAGTGTGAGGAAGGGCTGCACAAAGTGGACGAGGAGCGTGTGGAAGCCGAGACCGACCTCAAGCTGCTCACCGATTCGCTCAAGCGCGAGCAGACCAACCTTCAGGCGTTCGCCTCGCGCATCGAGACGGCCGAGAACGCCATCACCGCCGACCGCAACGACATCTTCAAGCTCTTCGACGGCGAGGAGGCGACAAAGGTCGAGCAGAAGCTCACGAAGGCGGTGCAGGACGCCCGCACGGCCCTCGAGACGGCCACGACCAACGCCCACCAGGCCCAGCAACACCTCTCGGCCGTCAGGGCGCAGATGACTCAGAGCGAGCAGGAGAGGCAGCGGATGGAGGCCGAGAAGCTCTCGCTCTCCACCGAGATAGACACCTGGATCTCCGCCTTCAATCAGGGCCACTCGCCGGTGCAGTATACCGAGCTCGTGGATATCTTCGCCTCGACAGCCGACATCATGTCCCTGCGCAGCAAGATCAAGGAAGCCGAGAACAATTTCTCCCTCGCCTCCGACCGCCTCAAAGCCGCGCAGGAAGCCCTCAACGCATGGCAGTCGAGGCCCGAACATCCCGACCGCGACACCGAGACGGAGCAGTCCATCCGCTCCGAGATAGAAGCCGTAGAGAGGAAGCGCAAGGAAGCCCTCGATGCGGTGCGCGAGATCGACGTGACGCTCGGCTGCAACGCCCAGGCCGCCGGCGAGATGAGCCGCCTCGAGCCCACGCTCCGCGAGATGGAGCAGAACTATACAGAGTGGGACAAGCTCAACACGCTCGTAGGCTCGGCCAACGGCAAGGCATTCAGTTTCGCAGCCCAGAAATACACCCTCGGATTCCTCGTAGAGCACGCCAACTCACAGCTCGCGCTTTTCTCCCCTCGCTACCGTCTCATGCAGGCCGGCGATTCGCTCGACCTCGAGATCATAGACCAGTACATGAGCGACGAGACACGCCCCGTCTCCGGCCTGTCGGGCGGCGAGACATTTATCGTGAGCCTCGCGCTCGCTCTGGGCCTCGCCTCGCTCTCCTCGCGCCGCCTCTCCATAGAGAGCCTCTTTATCGACGAGGGCTTCGGCAATCTGGACAATGAGAGCCTCGACATGGTGGTGCGCGCGCTGGGCAATCTCAACGCGCAGGGCCGCAAGGTGGGCATCATCAGCCACACGGAGCAGATCAGGGACAACATCTTCCCGCAGGTCCAGGTGGTGCGCTCCAAAGCCTCCGACAGCACCAGCACCATAAGAATAGCGTACAATTAGCAGACAGAAACACTGAAGCACACTATGAAACGATTCGTCTTTGCCACCAACAACGCCCACAAGCTGGAGGAGATCCGCCGCATTCTGGGCGACAAGATAGAGATTCTCAGCCTGAGCGACATCGGCTGCCACAGCGACATCCCCGAGACGGCCGACACCCTCGAGGGCAATGCGCTCATCAAGGCGCGCTTTGTGGACAGCCACTATCATGTACCCTGCTTCGCCGACGATACGGGCCTCGAGGTGGAGGCTCTGGGCGGCCTGCCGGGCGTCCACACGGCCCGCTACGCCTATCCCGACCGTCACGACCCCGAGGCCAACACCGCCAAACTTCTTAACGCGCTGAAAGAAAAAGACAACCGCCGTGCAAGATTTCGTACAGTCATCGCGTTAATAGATAATGGAGAGGAACACCTCTTCGAAGGGGTGGTGAACGGGCTCATCGCTCCCGAAAAACGCGGCACACAGGGCTTCGGCTACGATCCTGTCTTTATCCCGGAGGGATTTGACAAGACCTTTGCCGAGCTTGGCGAGGACATCAAGAACACGGTCAGCCACCGTGCCCGCGCCTCCGAGGCCCTCGCGCTCTATCTCGCCTCCATCGGCGAGGCCTGAGCTCCCGGGCCCGTCATAAGCCCACTGACAAACATTTCTAACACTGCTCATTATGCTAAAAAGGATTTTCCTGCTTTCAGCCATCCTCCTCACCGCCCTCTCCGTCAGCGCCCAGAGCGCGCAGAGCCGGTGGAGATACTACGGAGCCTATCACAACGTAAGCAGATGCATCGCCGTCGGCGACATGGTCTACGGCCTCTCGGAGGGGTCCGTCTTCTCCTACTCCACCACCGACGGGGAAGTCAGGGTGATGGACAAGACGACGGGACTGAGCGACGCGGACATCAGCCAGATGGCCTACTGCGCGGCCGAGAAATGCCTTGTGCTCGTCTACTCCAACTCGAACATCGACGTCCTCTTTCCCGCTGATGAGAAGGTGTCCAACATGCCGCAGTTTATGAACAGCTCGCTGAGCGACAAGACCATCAACGATATCACCGTGAGCGGCAGCAACGCCTACTTGGCCACCAATACTGGCGTGACGGTCATCGACCTGAAGCGCATCGAGTTCTCCAGGACCTACAACCTCGGCATCAGTGTGAGGAGCGCCGTGGAGACCAATGACAAGATATGGGCGGCCACGACCAAGGGTGTCTACTACGGCAGCACCTCCGACAATCTGCTCGACCCCTCGGCGTGGAAGATATACAGCGGTGTGTTCAGCAAGCTGCGCGTCCTCTCGGGCGAGCTCTACGGCCTGGCGGGGCAGGTGTATACGATCAACGTCAACACGGGCCGCTTCGGTCTGGCCAGCGCAGAGTACCCGCGCTTCTTCTCCTGCTATGACGGCGCCGGCGCGCTCTATTTCGGCAACAAGCAGAGCGTATGGGCCCTCGCTCCCGGCGGCACTACGACGAAGCTGATGGGCGCCAACGATTTTACCGACGTCACGGCCTCCTCCGCGCAATACTGGGCCGCAGCCGGCACACGCGGGCTCTGCCCCTACAAGGCCGGCAGCGACGGCCTCCTCGCGGCCTCGGGAAACGGCATCACGCTCAACAGCCCCGTACACAATTACTGCGCATTTATGAACGTCGCGCCCTCGGGTCGTATCCTCGTATCCGGCGGCTCGATGAACTATAACGGGCTCAACTATCCCGGCACACTCTACAGCGAGAGCAGCGGCAGCTTTACCAACTTTGAGGACACCCTGCAGACCTACACGGGCCTGATGTACCGCAACCTCACCGGCGCCGTGGAGGACCCTTCCGACCCCGGCCATGTCTTCGCCAGCTCGGCCGAGACGGGGCTTTACGAGTTTCGCGACGGGCGCTTCGTCAAGCACTACGACCAGACCAACAGCACCCTCTCGTCCGTCCTGCCCAACGACGCCTTTGCGGGCTACTATGTGCGCACCACCGCCCCGCAGTATGACAGCCAGGGCAACCTCTGGATGATCAACATCGAGACCGACACGATCCTCAAGATCATGAAGCGCGACGGCACATGGACCTCCATCTACATCGATGAACTGGCCGGCTACCCGACGTTCGACTACCTCATCTTCGACGATGCGGGCCGCGCCTGGTTCACCCACCGCCGCACCACCAGCAGCCACAACGCGGGCGTAGCCTGCCTCGATTTCGGCGGCACCATCGATGATACCTCCGACGACAAGTTCCGCTTCCGCTACCGCTTCACCAACGAGGACGGCACGACCTACACGCCCAACACGGTCAACGCCATTGCCAAGGACCTTAACGGCGGCATATGGATAGGCACCGTCGAGGGCCCCTTCCTCATAGATAATCCCGACGATTTCTTCGCCACCGATTTCACCTTCGACCAGATCAAGGTGCCCCGCAACGACGGCACGGACCTCGCCGACTATCTGCTCACCGGTGTGCCCATCACGGCCATCGCCGTCGACAAGGCCAACCGCAAATGGTTCGGCACACAGGGCAGCGGCCTCTACCTCATAAGCGCCGATAATATCGAGACGATAGACCACTTCACGGCCAGCAATTCGCCCCTCGTGAGCGACAATATTCAGAGCCTTGCCTTCGACCCCGGGAGCGGCCTGCTGATGATCGGCACCGACAAGGGCCTCATGAGCTACGACCCCGGCAAGGTGACCGCCGACGGCTCGGGCTTCAAGGACAAGGACCTGAAGATCTACCCCAATCCCGTGCGGCCGGACTTCTACGGCGATGTGACCATCGAGGGCCTGCCCTACGGAGCCGAGGTCAAGATCACCACCGCCGGCGGACAACTGGTGAGAAAGGGCGTCTCCACGTCGGGCCGCTACAAATGGGACGTCAAGGACAGCCACGGCGCAGGCGTCGGCTCGGGCGTCTACTATGTGCTCGCGGTCAGCGCCGACGGCAAGCACGGAGCGCGCGGCCGCATAGTGGTCATCCGGTAAACCGCTCCCCTGCCCCGCTCCGCGTCGGAGCGCATCTGAAAGGCTTTATATCCACCTACAGAAAAGCAAGGCCGTCTTCCCCATCGGGATGACGCCTTGCTTTTTTATTGCGCCGGCTATTCTGATTCGCCGGCGCAGGTAAAACTGCTCTATAAGGCTTCGCCGGAATATCTGGCAGGCTTTCATTCAGCCTTATGCTCTTCCGGATAATAGTCCATCACGGGAAGCACGTATCCCGCGCCGCAGTTTATCGGCGGACTGAGGCTGAGGAATAAGTAAAAAAACGCCATTCAGAGCGCCTCTGCTGCGATTTCACAGCGCGGGAATATAATTATAGTTCTGAAGCAAAAACATTGCTCCAGAACTATTTTTTTGCCCTTTCCCCTCTGAGCGCGAACTATCGGAGAATAGGAAACATTATGGGGGCGTCAGAGTCCCGCCCTACGGGGCGCATCAGAGGCGCGCAGCCTTCAGGAAAGGGCAGAGAGATGAATGAAAACGGAAAACAAATGTTCTTTTTGTGAGAGCGCCTCTGCGGCGCGGCGCATTCAGAAGGGCTGGTAGAGACTGTCCTCAAAGGCCGAAAGCGCGGCTTTGGCTCCCTCTCCCATGGCTATCATGATCTGCTTGAAGGGCGTCGTGGAGACATCGCCCGCGGCGTAGACACCGCTAACCGAGGTATGGCAGCGCTCGTCGATGATGATCTCGCCGCGCTTCGTGGTGCTGACCGCGTCGCGAAAGACATCGCTGTTGGGCTTCAGGCCTATCTGCAGGAATACTCCGTCGATATCCATGTGGCGCTCCGCGCCGCTGTTGAGGTCCCTCACGTCGATGCCCGTCAGGCGGGTCCCGTCGCCGCTCAGGGCGAAGGTCTGGCTGCTGAGGTGGATGGTCACGTTACTGAGGCTCCTGAGCTTATCCTGCAGCACACTGTCCGCCCGCATCTGAGGGCCAAACTCGAGGACGGTGACGTGGCGGCAGATGCCGGCCAGGTCGATGGCTGCCTCGACGCCGCTGTTGCCGCCGCCGATGACCACTACGTCCTTACCCTTGTAGAAGGGGCCGTCGCAGTGGGGGCAGAAATGGATGCCGTGGCCGATATATTTGTCCTCATTCTCCAGTCCCAGGCGCCTCCAGCCCGCTCCCGTGGCGATGATGACCCTCGGAGCGAGGAATGTCTCGCCGCCGCGCGTCTCTACGCGCTTCACGGGGCCGCTGAAGTCCACGCCGGTGATCTGCCTGTCGCTGTAGACGGCTATGGGATATGCCGCGAGATGAGCGGCGAGGTCGGCGGCGAGCCGGGAGCCCGTAGTCTGCGGCACGGAGATGATGTTCTCGATGGCCGTGGTGTCGTTGACCTGTCCGCCTATGCGGCGCGCCACGAGCGCCACGCTCTGCCCCTTGCGGGCGGCGTAGATAGCCGCAGCCGCGCCCGCCGGGCCGCCGCCCAGCACCAGGATGTCGGCGCTGTGCTGAGCCTTCGATACGCCCGCGATGGGGTCAACGCCAAGTTTGTCCTCTATCTCCTCGAGCAGGCCGCCCAGTGTGCCGCGGCCCACATGCAGCAGTTCGCCGCCCATATATACGGAGGGCACCGCCTGGATGTTGTGCCGCTCCACCTCATCGCGGCAGACAGCGCCGTCCACCGTCTCGTGGGTAATGGAGGGATTGAGCAGGGCCATGATGTTGAGCGCCTGCACGACGTCGGGGCAGTTGGTACATGTGAGCGACACATAGGTCGTGAGGTGGATATCGCCGCTCAGCGCCCTGATGCGCGCCGTGATGGCGTCGTCCGGCAGATTGCGGCCCTTGCCGTCGCCGTTGAGCAGCACAAGGAGCAGCGATGTAAACTCATGGCCGGAGGGGATGCCGCGGAACGAGATGCCCGTCTCCTGCCCGTCGCGCAGGATGGAGAAGCGGAAGCCCGCCCCGTCGCGGCATACCACATCGAGCTTCGGGCTGCACGAGGCCACCTCCTCTACGAAGCGGGAGTTCTCGGCCGACTTCTCATCGGCCGCGTCCCTCTCCACAACGAAGGTAAAGGAGGTGCTGAGGCCTCCCAGCACTTCCCTTACCTGACTTAATATTTTCGGGTCCAACATATTCTCAGAGTTTTCCTACGAGGTCGATACTCGGCTTGAGCGTCTCGGCGCCTTCCTGCCATTTGGCGGGGCATACCTCACCATTGTGCGATGCGACATACTGTGCGGCGTGCACTTTCCTCACCAGTTCGTCGGCGTTGCGGCCGATGCTGTTGTCCTGTACCTCGGCGAGCTTCACCAGGCCTTCGGGATTGACCAGAAATGTGCCACGGTAAGCCACGCCTTCGTCCTCCTTGTACACCCCGAAGCCGCGGGAGAGAACTGCGAGAGGATCAGCCAGCATGGCGTATTCGAGTTTCGCGATGCGGTCGGAGGTGTCGTGCCATGCCTTGTGAACGAAGTGGCTGTCGGTGCTCACGCTGAACACTTCCACGCCCATGCCCTTGAGCTCGGCGTATTTGCTCTGCAGGTCCTCCAGCTCCGTGGGGCACACGAAGGTGAAGTCGGCGGGATAGAAGAAGAACAGAACCCATTTGCCCTCGATGTCCTTATTGCTGACGGTGCGGAAGCTGCCATTCTGGAATGCCTGTACTGTGAATTCGGGTGCGCTGTGGTTGATGATTGTTTCCATAATCTTGTCTTGTGGTTTATGAGTTATTATTCGTGTTATTGATATGTCTCTTGTTTTTTGTCGATGCAAAATTGCGCCATAGTTCCCGACCCTGCAACAGATTTTCCCTATCGCCAGATAGAGAAAATCTATTTCGTGAGGTAAACTGATGATTATCTGAAATATTCATCGGTAGAAACGGATTTTGAAAAGTTACGGAAGGACGAAATTTTTCTGCAAAGCGACGTCGATTAGTATCGGATAATGCGCGATATGGCTTTGGGAGAAGATATAGCTGGGAGGGCCGCGCTCATCTATTATATTCACAAAATTCCTGCCTGACGGAAATGCGTATATGATATAAAATGCCAGCTCTCTCGGCCCCCGGAAAAAGGCTATTTTCGACCCTTTGTAAGTATATGATTTTCAGTGTTCCCGGAAGGCCAAAACTACATTTGAGACGTTTTCAACTACCTCAAATGTAATCTCACTCAGGTCCTATGTGAGTATCCCAGCATGCGGGAGGGTTTTTTGAAGTGTGGGAAATGGCTATTTCGACAAGCGGAAAAAGCATGCGATTTTCGTATGGCGAAGATATATCGGCTGTGCATCCGAATGACTACTTTTACAAGTGCACAAAAAAATATCCGGCCCACCTTAACACAGGCAGACCGGACCATATAAAAAAGAAAGATTGAAAAGAATTTCTGTGATGTACGGATGCGCGCAGGCCTTGCGGCCGCACCGCTCCCCCGCTCTACTCGAAGAACGAGCGTATCCTAGCTGCGGCAGCTTCGAGCTCCTCGGGCTTGGGTGAGAGCTTCTCCTTGCGGAAATCCATGTCCTTCTCGCTCTGCATGGGCACGAGATGGATATGTGCGTGAGCCACCTCGAGGCCGAGCACTGCGACGCCCACCTTACGGCAGGGGAAAGCCTTCTTGAGGGCCTTGGCCACGCGCTTGGCGAACACGATCATGCGTGCGAGCTCATCGTCCTCCATGTCGAAGAGGTAGTCCACCTCGCGGCGCGGGATGACGAGCGTGTGGCCCATGGCCACGGGATTGATGTCGAGAAATGCGTAAAACTCATCGTTGGCGGCTACCTTGTACGAGGGTATCTCGCCGGCTGCAATCTTGGAAAATATGTCTGCCATCGCTTATCCTCCCTTTCTTTTAGATAGAGATCTTCACTATCTTGAGCTGGATAACGCCCTGCGGTATCTTGACATCGACCACCTCGCCTACCTTGTGGCCCAGCAGGCCCTGTGCGATAGGTGTCTGCGAGGAGATCTTGCCCTCCCGCAGGTTGGCCTCGCTCTCAGAAACGATGGTGTATTTCATGTGGGCGTGGTTCTTAACATTCTCCATCTCGACGGTCGAGAGTATCTGCACCGTGTCGGTAGAGAGCTTGGATGTGTCGATTATCTTGGCCTCGGCCAGGGCTGCCTTGAGTTTGTTTATCTTCATCTCAAGCATGGCCTGAGCTTCCTTGGCTGCATCGTATTCGCTATTCTCAGAGAGGTCGCCTTTGTCGCGCGCCTCGGCTATCGCCTCGCTTGCGGCGGGGCGTTCCACTGTTTCCATGTGTTTCAGCTGGGCCATCATTTTATCGTAGCCCTCTTGTGACATATATGCCATAAGTCTTAGTTTTAAGTTTTTGCTTTAGTATCTCTTTACTATCCGCGAAGGATAAAAACTAAAAGAATCCCACTGCCTCGGGCTGCGGAATCCTTTCGTCTATGTTACCTGCAAAGGTAATGATTTTATTTATATGAGCAAAATAGTGGGAGAAAAATTCATTTATCTCCTATGAAATCACCGCGCTAACCGATACGGAATCAGCTATTTTCGTCTTTGTCCCTCTCCTCTACGGCCCGGATGTTGCGCATGAGGCCTTCGTATTTGGCTCTCTTGACGGCGCTGTGGCGGAAGAGCTCGAGATACTGCTCATAGGTGAGGTGGCGCCAGTCATCGCGGGTCATCGCGAGGAGCGCGGGGCGCGGCTGCAGCTCGGGGATCGTGGTGGGCACGGCGAAGCGGTTGTGCGGGCACGCCATCTGGCATCTGTCGCAGCCGTAGATGCAGTGGTCCATCTCAGCGGCGGTGCCGGGCGGCAGGGCGTCGCGGTTCTCGATGGTCAGGTAGGAGAGGCAGCAGCGGGCGTCCATCCTGAAGGGCGCGTAGAGCGCACCACCCGGGCAGGCGTCCATACATCGCGTGCAGCGTCCGCATTTATTGCCGAGTGGACTGTCGTAAGAGTCGTAAGGAGATGTGAGAAATAGTTCGCCGAGAAAGAAGTAACTGCCCTTGTGAGGGATGATGAGAAGCGTGTTCTTGCCTATGAATCCGAGGCCGGCCCTCCATGCCCAGTAGCGCTCGGACACCGGCGCCGTGTCGCAGAATGCGCGGCCGCCCAGATCTATTCCCGCCTTTGCAGCGTCCTCTGAGATGAGTCGGAAGAGCTCAAAGAGGCGGTGCTTCATCACTACATGGTAGTCGCTGCCATAGGCATAGAGCGAGAGGGAATGATCCTGCTGCTCCACTTCGCGCCCGGGGTAGTAATTGAGAGCCACCGAGACGATGGAGCGAACGCCCGGGACGAGCTTCTGAGGGTCGATGCGTTTGTCCATGTTGCGCGCCAGATAGTTCATCGAGCCATGGTGACCGGCGGCGACATACTCGCGCATCACGGACTCGGCTTCGGCGTCCACCCTGTCGGCTCTGCACACACCCACGGCCGAGAAACCGAGCTCCTGAGCCCGCTTCTCCAGCGAGGCGTGGGACAGGCTTTCGCCTACAGCCCCATCAGTTGCTTCGCTATCTGCCATATCGCGATCCCGGCGCTTACAGAGACGTTGAAAGAGTGCTTTGTGCCGAACTGCGGTATCTCTATTGCGCCCTCGGAAGCGTCCACTACCTCCTGAGCCACGCCCTTCACTTCATTGCCAAGCACTAGGGCGTAGCGTTCCGTACTTACAGTACGGAAGTCCTGCAGCGCGATGCTGCCCACGGTCTGCTCCAGCGAGAAGACATGGTATCCCCTGCCCTTCAGATAGCTCACGGCCTGGAGCGCGGTGGGGAAATACTGCCAGTCGACCGTCATCTCGGCGCCCAGGGCGGTCTTGTGGATCTCAGTGTGAGGCGGACAGGCCGTTATCCCGCAGAGCGCCATCCCTGCGAGGCGAAAACAGTCCGCCGTCCTGAACAGCGAACCGACATTATACATGCTGCGAACATCGTCGAGCACCAGCACGAGAGGCGTCTTGGCGGAAGCCTTGTACTGCTCCGCGTTCATGCGCCCCATCTCCGTAACTCTTAGCTTTCTCATAATATACAAAGGTAGTAAAACGGTGGAAAACTATGTGGAAAACCGGTGGAAAACTCCCGAAGTTATCCACCATTTTCCACCGTTTTTACATTCTCATTTTCCACCGGTGGATAAGCCACGGCGTTTTCCACGAGTTTTTAACCGGGTTATCCACCGTTTTCCACTTTTGCCCCGACGCTCGTAACTATATTGACATACTGACACTTCCCGCGGAGAAATTAACGGTTTTCGCGAGTTTTCCACAGTTTCCACCGCGTATTATAATCATCATTAGTATTTTTAAAAAGAAAAAATAGAATGATATTTATATATGAGTAGCTGAAATTCTATGGCTCACAGCATGCCGGGACAAAAACCATCCTCCTCCGGCCCCTCATTCAGAAGATAAAGGCTAAATTTGCAGACATGAAATCAACCTCTTTTATAAAAATGCTGTTCACAGCCACTCTGGCGGCTACGACCATCAGCGCGTGCAGCAGCCAGAAGGCCACCGTGCCACAGGAGCGCAAGGCCGTGAGGACGCAGATGGACCGTGTCTACAGCGATGTGACTCCGCACGGCCTGATCATCAGCTTCGACTCCGCCGTGGGCTCCGCCCCGCTGCTCAGGAAGGCCGCGAAGATGAAATGCACCATCCTCTACCAGTACAAAAACTTAAACATGGTGGCGCTCTCTGTGCCCGACAGCATTGACATCCGAGAGGCGATCACCACATTCCGCAAGGTAAAGGGTGTGATTGCTGTGGAGAGGGACAGGATACTACATCTGGACAACAACAATAATAATATACAATGAACAGACTATTTACAGCCGGCCTGATAGCGCTCTCGCTCGCAGGCACAGCCTTTGCGCAGAGCACGGGAGGCATCACCCCTGCCCTGCTCTCCCAGATGCGCCAGGCAGAGAAGCAGAACCCCGCCGACAAGGCCCTCAGCGGCGCCCTCTTCGCCACTGACATCAACACCATTACCCGCAACGCCGCCAATCCTGTCCTCCAGAACAAGAGTTTCAGCAACAGCGTCAAATCATCCGGCATCACGGATCAGAAATCCAGCGGTCGCTGCTGGCTCTTCACCGGTCTCAATGTGATGCGAGCCCGCATGATAGAGCACTACGGCCTCGGCGATTTCAGCTTCTCCCAGTGCTACTGCTTCTTCTACGACCAGCTGGAGAAGTCCAACCTCTTCCTGCAGACGGTCATAGACAACGCCTCGAAGCCGATGGACGACAAACTGGTGGACTGGCTCTTCCGCAATCCGCTCTCCGACGGCGGACAGTTTACCGGCATAGCGGACATCATCTCCAAGTATGGCGTCGTGCCCGAGAGCGTAATGCCCGAGACTTATGCCGCCAACAACACCTCACGCATGAATCAGCTCCTGAGCTACAAGCTGCGTCAGTGGGGCCTGGAACTGAGAGCGATGGCCAAAGGCGGTAAGAACAAGACCGCCCTTCAGAAGCGCAAGGAAGCGCAGCTCAGGGAGGTCTACCACATGCTTACCCTCTTCCTCGGCACCCCGCCTGAGAAGTTCACCTACACCCTCATGAACAAGGACGGCAAGCGCATCTCGACGCGCGAGTACACTCCCCTGCAGTTCTACCAGGACTATGTGGCCGCCGACCTGCAGAACAACTATGTCATGATGATGAACGACCCCACACGGCCCTACTTCAAGGTCTATCAGATAGACATGGACCGCCACAGCTACGACGGCAAAAACTGGACATACATCAACCTCCCCATGGACAGCATCAAGAAGATCGCCATCGCCTCCATCAAGGACAGCACCATGATGTATATGTCCTGCGACGTGGGCAAATTCCTCGACAAGCAGACGGGACTGCTCGACACGGCCAACTATGACTACTCCTCGCTGCTCGGCACCCCGTTCAACATGACCAAGAAGGAGCGCATCGAGAGCTTCGCATCCATGTCCTCCCACGCCATGACGCTCATGGCCGTCGACCTCGACGACAATGGCGCACCTAAGAAATGGGAGGTGGAGAACAGCTGGGGTGCCGACTATGGCTACAAGGGCCATCTCATAATGACCGACGCATGGCTCGACGGCTATCTCTTCCGCCTTGTGGCCGAGAAGAAATACATCTCGCAGCCCGTGCTCGACCTGCTCAGGCAGAAGCCCGTTCTCCTGTCCGCCTGGGATCCCTTGTTCGCCCCGGAAGACTGAGACTGGTAATGAAAGAGCTGATATGGCTCCGGCTGTAGCGCAGTTGAATCAGGCGTCCTTAATCAAGCCTATCCCGCTCCCCCACCGCCCACTGCTTTAATAAGAATTCCCTTTATAAGACTACAACAAGGCACACTGATTTTATCGTGTGCCTTGTTGCATTATTTTGCGCGGCAACGGCAATTTCAAAGATTGAACATCCGCCACTGATTCATTTTGTATGTATTCTCAACATGAGAAATACGCCTCTGAAAAGGCCAAAAATCACCCTCTGTAAGTATTTGAAAAAGAGCATACATATGAGGGCCAAAATTACAAGGCACTTGAGAAAAATTACATTTGAGATAATTCAAAACGTCTCAAATGTAATTTCAGGAGTATGCGGGAAGATTTTCAGAAATGTGCGAAAACGGGTAACCGAAGATGCGAATATTATCGTTTACGCTCTACCTATATAATATCTCAGGTATGCCGCTGACGATATAAAACCGGCTTTCTGAGCGGAGCGAGTATAATCTGGTGCGTATGCCTGAAGGATGGCGGAATTTTCTGTTATCGTGCAGACTTCCGGAGAATATCTGAAACTTTGGATATGACCGAAATCTCACTTACTCCGCTGATTACAAATTGAGCTCCGTACTCTTCTTATTTAGCAGAAAGTCGAAGATGCTCATCGTTACGATGCCGTTGTCGTCGATGCTGGTTTTTACGGGATCGCCCACTATGATCATCTTGCGGAAGTTGTCGCCTATGCCCAGCAGCGGACGGCGCTCCTGCTCCTCCTTTTCCGGCGACGGCATGTGGTAGGCCGACTGGATGTAGAGGCGGTCGGCGCCGTTGTTCACGACGAAATCGATCTCCAGCCTCTGACGCTTGCTCTCTCCGCTCGCACCTGTAGTCCACCGCTCCAGAGCCCCGACATCCACGCGATAACCCCGCGAACGCAGTTCATTGTACACGATATTCTCCATGATGTGAGTGATCTCCTGCTGGCGGAAGTTGAGAATGGCATTTCTCAGCCCCAGGTCATTGAAATAGTATTTCGACTCGGTGCCGATATACTTGCGCCCCTTCACATCAAATCGCATCGCTTCCTCTATCATGAATGCGTCCTGCAGGTACCCAATGTACGACCCTATGGTGGTGACGCCCATGCCTTTCTCGCCCTTCGACCTGAAAGTGTTGCTGATACGTGTGGCATTGACCGACGAACCGATGCCGGAGGCCAGCACCTGCACCAGCCGGAGCAAGCCTTCGCTATTTTTGATGTGATTGTGCTCTACGATGTCCCTGAGATAAGTCAGGGAGAATATCTCATGCAGATAGTCCTGCTTCTCCCTGTTGCTGTGCAGCTGAAGTATCTGCGGCATACCGCCGTAAGTATAATATTCCTGCCACGCCTGAACCATCGGCAGGCCGCAGGCTTCGTAATATTCACTAAAGGTAAGCGGCCATACCCTGATGTCCTGTCCCCTGCCGCGGAACTCGGTCACCACATCAGAGGAGAGAAACCTGGAGTTGGACCCAGAAACATATATCTCCAGGTTGGGCTCATGCATCAGGCTCAGCAGCACTTCTACGAAGCGGTCTGCCTCCTGCACCTCGTCGAGAATGACATAATAGACAGAGCCGTCTTTTGTGGTGTGGTGGTCGACATATTCGAGGAGCTTCATCGGGTCGCGCAGAGCGCTGTTTCTCAGGTCATCAAGCGACAGCTCGATGATGTGGTCGTCCTTTATGCCCTGCTCTTTGAGATATTGATGAAACAGGTGGAACAACAGGAACGATTTCCCGCACCGCCTGCCGCCGGTAACTATTTTCACCAGTCCGTTGCCCCGGCCAGCGGCAAGCATATCAACATAATTCTGCCTCGGTATTATCATGCTATCGAAAATATTTGTGGTTTACCACAGATTTGTGCTGCAATGATAGCAAATTCTTTGATATTAAGCAAGTTTTCTTCACGCTATTCCTGTAAAATAACCTTGATAATGCAGCCATATTATTTGCGGAAGCATAAATCTGCTATCGAAAATATTTGTGGTATACCACAAATTTATGCATTTATGATGCGTGGAAAATATGGCAGTCTGCGGATTGATGCGTAAACAAATGCCATTCGGAAGCCTATAAGGGCGGGAATGACAAAGGTCGCTGCGAAGCTCCGCGGCGGCCTTTATGAGGGTACAGCACTCCCCTATTCCTCTCTTAGATACGGTTTGCGGGTGCAGTGCTCCCCTATTACTCTCTAAGATACGGGTTGCGGATACTTAGCTTCCCTTATTCCTCTCTCAGATACGGGTTGCGGGCGCAGTACTCCCCTATTCTTCCCTCAGATACGGGTTGCGGATGGAGACAGAACCATCGAAGGTGCCCGGCATTTCCCACCCGAAATTCATCGACACGATGCTCATGTCTTCGAGCTCCGTGTTCTGGAACATGCCGTTGCTCTTGAGCTTCGTGATGGCGTCTCTCAGCACAGCGGTGACATTGACCGTCGCCGTGTGCCACTTGTGGTCGTTGAAATCGACGTTGCCGAACGACTCCATCGGCGAGGCCGTGTAGATGTAGATGCCCGTGCCTTCGTCAAACTGGTACTCGCGCTTGGTGCGTATCGTATCGTGGCGGCTGTCATAGCTCGGCACACCGAGCCAAACGGCGTTGCCGTAGCCCTTGGAGAGCGTGTTGGTGTTGACGATGCGGAAGAAGAACGGTGTCTGGCCGGCGTGGATGCCGCTGTTGTATGTGGCGCGGCTCATGCGGTTTTTGCAGTAGTTGAGGCGCATGTCGAAACTCATGGTCAGGTTCTTGTAGTCCTTCATGTGGATGAATCCGCCCAGAAAGTTCTGCTCGATGAGCAAATGGGGCCAGAACTCGTCCGGTTTGCGCGGGTGGAGATAGTCCTTGGACGACTTGATCTCGAGCGTGAGCTCACCCGAGCGCGTCAGCGATACGAGTTTGGAGGGATTGGTATAGGTGATCTTGTTCTTAGTCTCCTTCTTCTTGCGGTTGTCAAACGTGTATCTTGTCTTCCACTGTATCAAGTTCCACTGCGGCAGGCCTCCCGGGACGAAGAACTCGACCGTATCGGTAAAGTGTTCGGGCTGATTGTTGATCGGTTCGACGATTGCGAGGCCCTGGGCGAATGTAGGGTCGGGCAGGAGGTTGCGGCCTCTCTGCGCCATAAGGGGCAGCGCGGATAGGCTGGTGATAGCGATGGCGAGGTTTGTGAGCAGTGTGTGCTTGTTCATTTGATCTTGAAATTTACCGGTATTGTATAGTATACTTTTACTTTTTTGCCATGATTTGTAGCGGGCTTGAAGGTCAGCGTGCGTATCACACGGGCGGCTTCAGAGTCGAGCGGAGGGAAGGAGGAGCGGATGATCTGCAGGCTCTCGGGCTTGCCTTTCTCATTGATGATGAAGCGGATGATGGTGGTGCCGTCCATGCCGTTTTTAAGGGCGTCGGTGGGGTAGTTGATGCTCTCGGCGATGTGCTGCTGCAGGGCCTTCTCGCCGCCCGGGTAGGAGGGCTTCTGGTCGGTGTAGAAGTAGACGCCGTTGAGGTCGCGCTGAGGCATGGGATTGCTGGCGGGCGCCTTGATGTAGGGCTTGTTGGCCGTGCCGGGGTTCTCCGTCACCTTCTGCCATAGCTCCTGCCATTTCTCATTGCTCTCCGTGACCTGGTGGTGGGTATTCATGAGCCCATCGCCTATCAGCTCGATGCCTATGCGGTTGACGGTGCCACGCTTTAGCGAGGTGGAGAAGCCCACAGTCTCCACGATCACCGAGTCGCCCTCGAGGGCGTAGGAGCCGTCGGAGGTGATGATGGCGCCCTCCTGTGCCGACTTCCAGAAGAACACCTTGTAGGTGCCGTCGGAGGAGTAATCTTTCCAATAGGGCAGGTAACCTATGTCTGTGCGGTCGTCGTTGCGAGCGGGAATGGTGAGCTGCCATATTCCTTCGATTTTGGACTGGGCCATAACCTGGTCGGTAGTCCCGATGTTGAGCATCGCAAGAATTGAGAAAATGAATAGTACCAACCTTTTCATGATATTGTATTTTTAGAGCGATAACGCGATTATACAAACAGAAGTATTTTCTCCTCACTGCAAAGATATATAATATTCTTTAAGTCAAAGTGCTAACAAGAAACAATTTGCCCCGCAACAATCTTATTATTATTGCTGCGGGGCTGAAAGGGTAGTTGTTCCACGCCGATTCGAACGACGACTGAGAGAACCAAAAACTCTAGTGCTGCCATTACACCATGGAACAAGCGCTTTGCTATCGTTAAATAGCTTTGCAAAATTACTCCAAACATTTTAATCGGCAAAATTTTGCGGCTCCGTGAGCCAAATATTTTGCCTTTGCCGTGCATGCCCAGCCTCGGGAGCAGGGCAGTGGGCCGCGCAGTGAAGGCCGCGCAGCGGGCGGGGGAGCGTCAGTGCGCTTCCAGCCAATTTGCTCCCCAGCCGAAGTCGGCTCTGAGCGGGACGGACAGCGGGTAGGCGTTCTCCATCTCGTGGATCACTATCTCCTGCACCCTCTCGCGCTCGTCGGGGTATACGTTGAAGTTCAATTCGTCGTGCACCTGCAGGATCATCTGCGAGCGGAGGCCTTCCTCTGTGAAGCGGCGGTAGATGCGCACCATGGCAATCTTTATGATGTCTGCGGCGCTGCCCTGAATGGGGGCGTTGACGGCGTTGCGCTCGGCGTAGCCCCTCACGACGGCGTTGCCGGAGTTGATGTCGGGCAAGTAGCGGCGGCGGTGGAGGATGGTCTCGATGTAGCCCTGCGCCCGCGCCTCGCTGATGCTCCGCTCGATGTAGTCCTGGATCTTGGGATACTCGGTAAAGTAGTTGTCTATAAGCTCTTTGGCCTCGGTGCGCGGGATGTTCAGCCGCTCGGAGAGCCCGAAAGGCGAGATGCCGTAGATGATGCCGAAGTTGGCCGTCTTGGCCTTGCGTCGCTCGTCGGGCGTGACCTCGGAGATGGCCTTGTGCCATATCTTGGCGGCCGTGGCGGCGTGAATATCCTCGCCGTGGATGAACGCATTGCGCATGTGCTCGTCGCCGGAGAAGTGGGCCATGATGCGGAGCTCTATCTGCGAATAGTCGGCCGAGAAGAAGCTACATCCGTCGTCGGGAATGAACGCTTTCCTGATCTCCTTGCCGTCGTCGCCGCGCACGGGGATGTTCTGGAGGTTGGGATTGCTCGAGCTGAGGCGGCCCGTGGCGGTGATGGTCTGATTGAACGACGTGTGTATCTTGCCCGTCAGCGGGTTGATAAGCCTGGGCAGGGCGTCGAGGTAGGTGGAGATGAGCTTCTTCATGCCGCGGTACTTGAGGATAAGGTCGACGATGGGGGAGCGGTTTCTCAGTTTCTCCAGCACCTCTTCCGTCGTGGAATACTGGCCCGTCTTGGTCTTCTTGGCCCGCGGGTCGAGCTGCAACTTCTCGAAGAGGATCTGTCCCACCTGTCTGGGAGAGGAGATATTGAATTTCTCGCCTGCCATCTCCTGTACCTGCTTCTCGTAGGTGTTCATGCGCTCCGTGTAGAGGCGCGACGTCTCGCCGAGCGACTCTGTGTCGATCCTCACGCCCGCTGTCTCCATCGCGGCGAGCACCTGCACGAGCGGCATCTCCACATCCTCCAGCAGCGAGGTCATGTTGCCCTTAGCCACCTCGCCGCGGAGCACATTGTAAAGCCTGAGCGTGATGTCGGCGTCCTCGGCGGCGTAGTCCTTGACCGCCGCTGGCTCCAGGCTCCGCATGTTCTTCTGGTCTTTGCCCTTCGGCCCGATGAGCTCCGTGATGTGGACGGTGGTGTAGTGGAGGTAGTGCTCGGCCAGATCGTCCATGTTGTGCGGCAGCTCGGGCTGCAGAATGTAGTGGGCTATCATGGTGTCCCAGAGCTTGCCCCTGACATGGATGCCGTAGTGGGAGAGGACGATGATGTCATACTTGATGTTCTGGCCTACCTTCAGGAGGTCGCTCTCATAGACCGGGCGGAAAACTTCGACCACTCTCTGCGCCGCCTCCTTCTCCGCCGGCACAGGCACATACCAGGCCAGCCCTTCCTCCGTGCTGAAGCTCAGACCTACAAGCTCAGCCTTCATCGCTTCGCTCGATGTGGTCTCCGTGTCCAGACTTACGATTTTTCCGGACAGGATTTTCGCGCACAATTTCCGCATTTCTTCTTCACTCTCAACGAGATAATATTCGTGCGGGGTCGTTTTTATGCTCGCGAGAGTTGCTTCATTTTGATTTTCCGTAGGGGAGGCCGGCTCTGACGCCGCATTTTCGGTCTTCTTCGGGCCCTCATTCTGCTCCATCAGACCATCGAAGAGCGAACGTTCGGGCCCGGCGTTCTGCTGTCCTGCGGGAAGAAGTTTTTTGAGAAATGTCTTAAACTCGAGCTGCTCGTAGATTTTCCTCAGTTCCCCGGTGTCGGGCTCCTTCACCCTGAGATCGTCGAGCGAGCAGGGGAGAGGTATGTCGCGGCGTATCTCCGCCAGGTCGCGCGAGAGGCGTATCTGCTCCACATTGTCCCTGATGTTTCGGCCCAGTGCGCCCTTGATCTCATCGCTGTGCGCTATGATGCCCTCGATGCTGCCGTAGTCCTTGAGTAGCTTGGTCGCTTTGCCCGGTCCCACGCCCGGGCAGCCGGGTATGTTGTCCGCGCTGTCGCCCATGAGCCCCAGCAGGTCGATGACCTGAGCGGGCGAGGCGATGTCGTAGCGGCTCCTCACCTCCTCGGGCCCCATGTCCTCAAATCCCGCTCCGCTCCTGGGCTTGAGCATGTGCACCCGCTCGTCCACGAGCTGCGCATAGTCCTTGTCCGGCGTTATCATATATATGCGTGTGTCGGGCGTGTCGAACATGCGGCTGGCCGTGCCGATCACATCGTCCGCCTCATAGTTGGCCACCTCGAGGATGGGGATGTTCATGGCCCTGATGATGTCTTTGATAATCGGCACCGACTCCCGGATAACCTCGGGCGTGATGTCGCGCTGCGCCTTGTAGGGCGCGTACATCTCGCGTCGGAACGTGTGGCCGCCGGCCGGGTCGAAGGCCACGGCAAAGTGAGTGGGGGAGAGGTTGCTTATCTCCGAGAGCATATTGACAAAGCCGTAGATGGCCGAAGTGTTCTTTCCCTGGGAGTTGATGCGAGGGTTGCGGATGAAGGCGTAGTACGACCGATAGATGATGGCGTACGCGTCTAACAGGTATAGCTGGTTCATATCTCTAAATTATAAGGTAAATGTACGGACTTTTCACGAAATAAATGAGGAAAATTCGTACTTTTGTAACTCGATTGCAGAGTTATGGCGGATTTAGAGAATATTACACAGCCTGTCAAGGCCCAGTTGTTGCACACACAGAGTCTCTATGACAAGATTTTGAGCCACGAGGACGACCTGTTGGGCACAATTCTCGCCCACGTGCGTGCGCGCCGGGGCAAGATGATGCGGCCCATCCTGGTGCTGCTCTCTGCAATGGAGGCCGGCGACATCAACGCCGTGACCTATGACGTGGCCCTGTCCCTCGAGCTTTTTCACAACGCTTCGCTCCTGCACGACGATGTCGTGGACGAGAGCAACGAGCGCCGCGGCAAGAAATCGGTCAATGCACAGTATGGCAACAAGCTCGCCGTTCTCGTAGGTGACTATATCCTCTCGCTGGCCCTCAAACAATCGGTGAAAACGCGAAAAATGCACATCGTAAACCGCATCTCGGAGCTCGGCATTCTCCTCTCCGAGGGCGAGGTAAACCAGCAGGCCACCATCCGCAACGAGGGCGTATCGATGGACGACTACTATCGCATCATCAAGCACAAGACCGCCGAACTATTCTCCGCCTGTGGCGAGCTCGGGGCCTATTCCGCCGGCGCCTCAGACGACGCCGTGGCCACGGCCAAGCGTCTGGGCGAGATCATCGGCATGTGTTTTCAGATACGCGACGACATATTCGACTATTATCACGACGACGCCATCGGCAAGCCCACCGGCAACGACATGCTCGAGGGCAAGCTCACCCTGCCGGTCATCTACGCGCTCAACAGCAACGCCGACCCGAAAGCCCACGCCAATGCCGCCAAGGTAAAGGGCGGCACGGCCACGCAGGAGGACATCCAGTGGCTCATCGAGTTCGCCAAGACTAACGGCGGCATCGACTATGCCTACAGCGTGATGGACGACTATCGCACAGAAGCCCGCCAGATCCTCTCCGCCTACACTAATGTTCCTGTGCGCGAGGCCCTTCAGCAGTACGTCGACTTTGTCATCGACCGCAACAAGTAGCGCGAAACCCCGGTGACAGCGGAAAATTTTTTGGGTAGCAGCCTTTTCTCCTCTGATTATAGTTTATTTATGGTTCATCCGGAATGCGGAGTGATAGATTATAGGAAAGGCAAAGAATCTTGTTTCGTTTTGCGCGATAAATAACTGGGAGGAGGGTGTATCAAAATTTAGGTGCACCCTCTGGCTATATTTAATGCTATATTTTTACAAACAAAGCCCTGACTTTCACAAGCCGGGGCTTTGCCATGTCGCAAAGTTTTTGTATCTTTGTGACATAC